>ERZ824600.35-NODE-35-length-187526-cov-5.702989_pt1 | contig 187526 bp, 156 predicted proteins | sample MGYA00519933_ERZ824600 | MGnify/ENA primary metagenome ERZ824600 (study PRJEB31778, sample SAMEA3449178) | human gut metagenome | biome: human gut; feature: human-associated habitat; material: faeces | place: United Kingdom | collected 2010/2012 ...
ATATTTAAGGCTTTAATCATCTAAAGTTTATTATTTTTTGCGGTTCACTCTACATATACTTTTCAAATTAATTTACCTTGATTCCTTCTCTTCTACCGTTTTATAATAAAACATATATTGCTGAATGTAACCCGATAATTCTCCAAATCTTTCAACCAAATCTTCACTCATTTTGGTTCTTTCCGTTTCTTTTCCGCAAAACACTTCTTTGTATACCCTCTCCATCCAAACGTCTACTGGAAAAACATCCGTTCTATTATACGCAAAAAGCAAAATGCAGTCGGCAACTTTTCTACCAACACCAAGTATTTTTAATAGTTCCCGCCTTAAATCATCTGTAGAAAGACTACTCGGATTACACTTTAAAAATGATTTATAGTTATCCACCAAATTTGCCAAATACTTCGCTCTATACCCAGCACCAATACTTACAAAAAACTGCTCATCAAGTTTTTGCATTTCTTCTACCAACGGAAAAGCGTAATGGGTTTCATCAATTTTTGCCCCCGCTCTTTCACAAAGTCTTTCTATTATTAATTTTATTCTTTTTATATTGTTATTCTGTGAAATTATAAATGAACAAATAGTTTCAAATTCACCATTATGCAAAATTCTAAGACCATTTGCAAAATGGACTTTATCTTTTACTCCATCAATATTTTCAATTTTATTTTTAATTACAGCATAATCTACATTAAAGTTAAACAAGTCTTTTGCAAAAGTACAATCATTTGTTAAAAGCGTATAACCATTGTCATTTTCAATTATTGTTATTAGATGATTCCCACTAACTAGTTCATAAGTTTTTTCATCAATCTTTTTGTATCTAAAAAATTGCCCACACTCCAAAATATGCTTCGGGTTAAATTCTTCTTTTCCTATAATCTCTATTTTATTTTCAATTTCATTGTACTTTAACATAACTTATTTCCGTATTAATTTTATGGCTTTTATTTTATATTCAATTTATTGTAATGTCAAATATATTTTCAAGCCAAAGTGTTAAATATTTACATAAAAATTTACATATTTCACTTAATAAAATAAGTTATTACTTTATTTGACTTTTGTGAGTGGAGTTTGGTACAATTATTTTGTTAATTTAATATATTTTGAAGGAAAATAGAATGTGTTTATTTAGCATTTACAACAAATTCAAGTACAAAAACTGGATAAAATATTCTCCAGGTACACGGCAAAAAATTCTTGAAAAAATTGAAGAAAAGCAGTCCAAAAAACTAAATCGAGAAAAACTCCCAGTAGTTATAGTTTCCGACAAAAACTGGAAGTCGTACGGGATGTTTGAAGTAAACTCCTCGGGCAAAAAAACATTGTATTTAAGCATAAACTTAATAGATGACCCGAATCTTCGCTTCCACGCACTAGAAACTATTTTTCATGAAGGCCGTCACGCCTACCAGTACGAGCAAATCACCAAAAAGCACATAAGTTGGTTTAACTTTAAAGCAAGACGTTGGAGAGATAATTACGCTGGTTACATTACAAGCAAAGAAGACCGCACTATTTATAGTCTTCAACCCGTCGAACGAGATGCCCAAAAGTACGCCATAGACCGTATGGAAGAATTTAGTTTTAAGTTTAGAAATGAAGCCGATTACCAAGAAACTATGAATCAAATGCTTTATAGATACAACACTACCATTCAAAACGCAAAAAAGCAATATGGTCTGTTCTATAAATCAAAAATGTATAAAAAGATTAAAGATAAAAACGAGCAAAACTAATGTTGTTTCACTAATAATTCAATTTTTTAAATTATCATAAATATATCAATTATTTAGTGGTATTTTGAAAGCATTAAAACTCGCCCAAATAAAACAAAATTTTCCTTTTTTTTATTGCAAAAAAACTATCAATGTATTAAAATAATAAAGATAAATAAAATTTAGGTGGCAAAAATTATGAAAAACAATTCTAAAAAAATTAAATCAATCTTAGCTATTGCACTCGGAACTACCATGTGCTTTGCATCAATGCCTGTTATATCTAAACACGCATTTTTACCAACCTACGCAAAAGAAAGCGGAGTTGCTTTTACCCCATCAAGCAAAAGCATTTCAAATGGCAACTTTGAAACAATCGGTGATACCCTTACTGGTTGGGAAAGTTCAAGAATTAAGTCATTAAGAGATTTAACAACTGACGAAAATAAGGTAAATAGCACAATCTCTGGTATTGTTAATGTTTTAGATGAAACCAAGTATAAAGAATCTTTTGAAACTTTACTAAAAAACAATGCTTACTTAACATATAATCCTTTGGGTTACCCAGCATATCCAAATAGATATGATAGCGAAACCGAAGCCGACGAAAACACTACCACAAGTGCACTTTTAATAAACGCTGGTAAAGTTGTTGATGTAACCAAAAAGATTTACACCGTTCATAGAAGCGGAAGCGTTACTACCGATACAACCATTACAATTCCTTCATCTAGCCTTCCTCAAAGTGGTACAAACTACGTTCAAACTTCTTCTACTTCGGATATTCCAAGCGGTACATACACTTATAGAGAAGATGCAAGTCTTGGCAACGTTTGGGAACTTACAAAAGATGAAACCACTTACCAAATTACCGAGAAAGATTCTAGATATGAAATTTTAGACAATGAAGTTTATGAAATTTATACATCAAGTAGTGACATTCAACTTGCTGGTTACTGCTACTTTAAATTAGTGTTTAGAGTTTGCACAACTGACGGAGCCACCGCTTCTATTAGATTGACTGGTGACTTCAATGACGACACTTCTGCAAGTTTTAACAATATTGATACTACTGGCAGTTGGAAGGAGTACACCTACTATATTGCAACCAGTTATGGCGATAGTGGTATGAACAAAACACGTATCCAACTTGCCCTTGGAAACTCTGAAGATAGTTTAAGTAGTGGTGCAGTTTTCTTTGATGACGTAGACCTAACTGAAATTCAATATAGTGAATTTAATAATGCAGTAGAAAACGAATCTACAAATGTAATCAATATGCGTAAAAGCCTTAATGTTTTAACAAAGTTCTCTGCTGGAAAAACTATGGAACAAGAAGGCTTTACCTGGAACTCTACAACTTCTGCTACCGAAGACGCATTTACGATTATACGTGAAGAAGATAAAACTTCTTATAATACCTTCAACAACTCTAACTATTGCTTAAAAGCAACAAACTCTACAAGTGATGATATTTCATTCAAAACTTCAAAAACACAAGTAGAACCATTTAAGTACTATAAAGTTTCTATTTGGTCTAGATATGATTATGAAGATTTGGATATGTTCAAAAATCCTACTTCATTCACTCATGATAAATTCACAATATCCCTTAGTGGTACACTAAACAGCAAAACCGTTGCGACAAAGTCATACCAAATTGACCCATATAACGAAAACCAAAGAAAGACCGACGGCAATGGTCACATAAGCAACTTCTGGACAGAAACATCATTCTATGTTCAAGCCTGCCCACTATATGCAACAGATGTATGGTTTAATATATCTATTCCAAAAAATAGTACATTCTTATTTGATAACTACACTATTGAAGAAATTACCAGTACCGAATATAGTGCAATGAGCGATAGAAAACTAGCACTTACATCTACCCTTCCAAACGAATCTATTACAAACGGATTCTTCAATACTGTAGATAGTGAAATGACTAGTGCTGGACTATATAGCCCTAGCAACTGGACACTAACAACTGGCGGTCTTGCAAATGATACAAACTATTACCTTGTAAAAGAAACTACGATTGATGGCAACACCACAACCGAAAGAAGTATTTTAAATGAAAAATATTTAACTATAGAAAATGGTGTAAAGATTGTTGATGAATCAGATAGCGCAAGCCCTATTACTTACACATATTCTGAAAGCTCAAATACTTATGTAAACACTTCAAGTGATGGCACCATTGTTTCTACTATTCACCTAGTAAAAAATGACGAACTTATAACTGGTGTTGTAGTTGGAAAAAATTATTCTAATACTTTAAATTCAAAGTCAATTACCACAAACGATGTAAACTTTGTAAACCCAAATAATACTCTTGAAAACTATCTTGTAATCAATAACACAAATAGCGTAATAATGCCACAAATTAAATATACTAGCGATAAGTTTAGCGTTGCTAGTGGAAAATACAAAGCAATTAATGTTTATGTTTATTCAGAACTTAAAAGCGGTTCCCCAGCGAAGATTAATCTATTAAATGCAGATAATAAAATTATCGCAAGCATAGATATTGACGCATATGAAAACGTTGAAAATGAAGACAACTGGCAAAACTACACCTTCTATGTAAAGGGCGGATTGACTGCTGAAAATATGTACATTCAAGTACAATATGGCGATGGCAAAACTCAAATGCAAGGTGCACTTCTTGTTAAAACTGTGTTCTCTGCCCCATCTAGTGAGACAATATTTAAAGAAAACCAAAAATTAAATAGTACCGAAATTAAAGAAAAACACCTAAAGGTAGTAAGCGTTCACGGCTCTTCATTCACCGAAATTGGTGACGTACTAGATTCAGACGGCAAGTTTAGTGCAAATGGCGTAACTTTAAATTCTCTAAATAACGGCGATTGCTCATGCTACATTTTGGATAGTTCACTTGAAGCCTACGCAGATTACAAATACGCCGATGGCACTAGCCCATTTGTTATGGTATTAAATAGCACAAGTGCTGACACTCATATCCTAGAGTTTAACCAAAAATACACCCTAGCCAAGAGTTCATTCTATAAACTATCTATTATTGCAAAAGCCGTAAATTTACCAGAAGGTAAAAACGCTACTATTAAATTTGCAAATCTAGATACTCAATTACAAATTACTTCAAATGAATATAAAGAATACACTTTATACTTTGCAAGTAATAAAGAAGCCATAACTTCAAACATTACTATTGCTCTAGAAAACACAATTGGTCAAATTGCAATTAGTAATATTTCCGTTGAAAAGTTGACCGAATCTAATTATAATTCTGGTATTGCTTCCATTTCACAAACAACACCAAATATTACAAAGTTAGATTTAAGAAACACAACTACTTCAAGCGACGAACTTCCAGACGCCGAAACCAACAACAAGCAATTAGAAATTCTATTTGCTACACTATCTTCACTACTTTTAGTTTGTGCAATCATCATAGCATTAGTATTTACAAAACTTTCTGGCAAACGTAAAAAGACACGTGGTCAAAAGAACAAAGTTCAGTCATCTGATGCAGATGAACAAAAAGGTTTCGTTTAAAAACCATTACCGATTATTCAATTTGGATAATCGGTTTTTTTATTGTAAAAATTTGAGAGAGTTTCAATCAAAACAAAGTTTCAAATTTACTTGCAATTTAATGCAATTTTTGGTATTATATACATTAATTATGTTAGAGAAAATATTGCTTTAATATAATTTGCTAATTTTGGCAAAATTTAATAAAAGGAGAAAACAAAAATGTTGTGGATAGACGAAGCCGTTCAAAAATTAATTAACGACAATCCCCAAAAAGATGAGTTCACTTGTGCCGCTGGTATTAGCCCATCTGGACCAATACATATTGGTAACTTCCGTGAATTCTTAACCAGTTATTTTGTACATACAGGATTAAAAATGGCTGGTAAAAAGTCAAGATTCATTATGAGTTTTGACGATTTTGATAGACTACGAAAGGTTCCGTTTGCAGTCAAACAAGTTGTTGGAGATTCCTATGATAAGTATATTGGTACTCCATATGCAGATATCCCTGACCCATTCGGTTGCCATAGTAGTTATGCAGAACACTTTGAAGAACAATTTAAAAAGGCAGTAGAAAAGTTTGGTATCGAATGCGAATTTATTACCCAAGCCAAGGAATACCGCAGTGGTAGATATGACGAAGGAATTATTAAGGCGCTAAAGATGCGTAAAACTATTTACGACATTTTGTACGAATATAAAAGCCAAGAAGCCACCGAAGAAGGCCGTGAAGCGTATGTTCCAATTCAAGTATATTGTGAAAAATGCGGACATGACTCTACAAAGGTAACAGACGTTTCTGATGACTGCGAGTCTATTACCTATGAATGTACTTGCGGACACCACGATACCGTCAAGGTTCGAAACTACCATAATATCAAACTTGTTTGGAAAGTAGACTGGCCAATGCGTTGGAACGAAGAAAAAGTTACCTTTGAACCAGGTGGCAAGGACCACGGCACCGAAGGTAGTTCATACACCGTTGGTAAAATTATTGTAGATAAAGTTTATGGCTATACCGCCCCAGACTTTGTTATGTATGAGTTTATTGGTATAAAAGGTGGTGGCGGTAAAATGAGTAGTTCATCGGGTGCATCTATTACCCCAGAAGAACTATTAAAGGTATGCCCACCAGAAATGATACTATGGCTATACTCAAAAGTTCCCGCTCGTCAAAGTTGGTCTTTCTGCTTTGATGATGAAATTTTAAGACAATACCACGAATTTGATAGATCACTTTCCGCTTACTACTCTGATAACTGCCCTGCAAATATAAAAGATGTTATGCGTTATGTAACCTTCGGTAGAAATTTAAGCCCAAGTACTGTATCTGCTCAACTTCTATTCTCTCTTGGGTCAATTGTAAACTTTGAACCAAATCTAATGTACGAACTATATAAAAAGGTAGAACCAAATGTAGATAAGTCTGACCTACTTTCACGCTTAGACCGTATCAAATATTGGGCAACTACATATTCACCAGAATCTATTGCAAAACTACTAGAACACAAAAATACCGAATACTTTGATAGTTTACCAGAACGTGAACAACAAGATATTCATACTCTTTACACTACTCTTCAAAGCAAAGACTTACCTTTAGATGAACTTCAACAAGTTTTATATGATATACCAAAGCACGATGGTTTAGATAATAAGCAAAATCAACCATTCCAAAAGAAGTTCTTCCAAAATGTATATAGTTTGCTAATTGGTAAAGAATCTGGACCTAGACTATACTTATTCCTTGGTGCATTAAATAAAGATATGTATCTAAAACTATTGGAGTTTTAAATGAATATTGTATTAGTAGAACCCGAAATTCCTCAAAATGCAGGGAATATTATCCGTACTTGCATGGCAACAAATACAAAATTGTATATGGTAAAACCATTAGGATTTACTCTAGACGACAAACATTTTAAGCGTGCAGGTATGGACTACCTAACACTTGCAGACTTCACCGTTGTAGATAGTTTTGAAGAAATTTATGATAATAATAAAGATAAAAAATTCTTCTTTGCTTCCACCAAAAGTCCGCAAAAATACACCGATGTTACATACCCTAAAGATTGTTTTATAGTCTTTGGTAAAGAAAGTTTTGGACTAAGAGAAAGCCTATTAAAAAAGCACTTGGATGATTGCATCAAAATACCAATGGTTGAAAACGCACGCAGTTTAAACCTTTCAAACTCAGTTGCAGTAATTTTGTTTGAAGCATTAAGACAGAACGATTTTGCAGGTCTTAAAGAAACGGGTGCATTAACTGGTAGAATTGATTAGTTTGAAATTTTTGAAGCTATTAGTGCCAAATTCAAGTAATTTTACTTCGATAAATTTAAGCAAATTAATACACTTAAAACAGCGTTACTTTTTACGCTGTTTTATTTTTTTTGACCCTAAAATCAACTCAAACATTTCCTTCAATTTTTTTTTACAAAAAAAATAATTTATTTTTTTATTTTGTTTTGCATTTTAAAATTCGTGTGCTAAAATAATCACATACAACAAAGGAAAAAATAATTTATACAAGTTTACAGTATAAATTATTAGGGCAAACAATATGGCAGTAGTTACAAAAGAAGATCACATCAAGGGCTTTAAAAATTTAGGTAAATATCTAAAATATTTCAGAAAATACAAATGGCTTTGTTTAGGCTTTTGGTTTACGCTAATTATGTGTGGCGTTATTGGATTTTTTACCCCAGTTGTTTTAGGTAAAGTAATATCCGAAATTGCAAACGCCAACTTTGATAGTGCCTTAAATTATGCTTGGATACTGTTTGCACTAGAGCTTGTAAACCTTGGATTTTCCGTTTTGCAAACCCCATTTTTTAAGATGCTCGAAAACAAAGTTAAACTTGATGTAAAGGTCGATGTAATTAATAGTTCATTTAATATTAATATCGGTCAATACGAAAAGATGGGTAACGGTGTCTTTATTACAAGACTTACAAGCGACCTAAATAGTTTAAGTAACTCCTTTAAAACCATATCCGAAACAATAGTTTCATTTATGAGTAAAATTGGATTTTTGGTTTATATTTCTATCATAAATATTTGGCTTGGACTATTCCTTTTAGCATTTATCATAATTCGATACTATGTTTATAAAGTCAGAATTTACTACTTTTCAATATATAAACCAATTGTACATAAAGCAAACGAAACGGTTAATAGCACCGTTGGCGAAACCATTCGTGGTATAAAAGATATAAAAACACTAGATATGCAATCTACCCTGCTTAACCAAATAGAAATTCAACAAACCGAATATATGAAGGCTGACAACAAGGAGTGGTATATTGGAGTCTCACTTTGTGCCTTTGCGAACTTTGTAAGCATTGTTTGTAACCTACTATTTGTAATGCTATGTATAACTTTAATGCAACGCGGATATATCGAAATTGCCATTTTCTACACCGCTTATGTTTATAAGTCTCACGTTATGGAATTTGCCGTGCATCTAGGAAACTTACAAAACTATCTAAAAGAAATTGAAGTTTCCGCTTGGCGTGTATTTGACTTAAAAGACGGCGTTAAATATCAATTTAATAAGTACGGCAATGACGATTACCCAGAATTTTTAGGTTCAATCGAATTTAAGGATGTTAAATTTGGCTACACCCCAAATAAAAATGTACTAAATGGCGTTTCATTTAAAATTAAAGAACATACTCACGTGGCCTTTGTCGGCGAAAGCGGTTGTGGTAAATCTACTATTGTTAGTTTAATTTGTAAACTCTACTCCCCTACCAGCGGTTCGGTATTTTATGACGATAAACCAGCGGAAAGTTTATCTCGAGAGTTCTTTAAACAAGTTACAATGGTAAACCAGTTCCCTTACCTGTTCAATATGACCATTCGGGAAAATATGCTTTTAGTTAAACCAAACGCTACAGACGAAGAAATTTATGAAGCACTCCGCCTTTCTAACGCATACGACTTTGTGTACGCTTTACCTAACCGATTAGACAGTTTCCTAGGCGAAGGCGGAACCAGACTTTCTGGTGGTCAAAAACAAAGAATTTGTATAGCAAGAGCCTTACTAAAAGACGCTAAACTGATTGTATTTGATGAAGCAACCAGTTCACTAGATAACATCTCTCAAGACCATGTCATAGATTCTATCAATTCGTTAAAGCAAAATAAGACAATCGTTACAATAGCACACAGACTATCCACCATAGAAGATTGCGACGAAATATTCTTTTTGGATGGCGGACTAATTGTAGCCCACGGCACACACGCCGAACTTATGAAGACTAGCAAAACTTACCGTGCATTATATAACCGCCAAATTAAAGACGGCGTAACTGAAGAATAATATAAAACAAAAAAACATAATACTTTTATAATCTAATTAAGGAATAAGTTTTTATATTTAATTAAAGTTTATTTAAAAAATAATAAGAACACCACTATTTTACTACAACGCATTCTACTTTAAATAAAACCCTAAAACTTTCATAATTTAATTAAGATAAGCACATTTTAAGTCTAATTAAAATTAATTATAAAAAATAAAAAAACACAACCATTTTTACTGCAATGTAATATACACCTTTAAAAATTAGTTGTGTTTTTTGTTTTTCTATATCTTTTCGTTTTTGTTTTAGGTCCTTATGTCGTTAAGATTTATGCTTTTGATTTACCAAATAACTTTGCCCTGTGATTTTTATTTTACTATAACTTTTAGTTTTGCGATTCTTACTATACTACACTTTTTCGCCTAGTGTATTTATTTCTTTTTGAAAATTTTTCTATACCTTGTCTTTAGGGGCTTCTTGTTTTTCTATATCACTTTATTTTATACTTTTAATCATATCTTTTCTGTTTATGCTTTTGGTCTTCTACTCCCTTTCGTCCTTTGTATATTCCCTTGGTCTATACAAAACAAACCCATTCGGTTGCAAAATTTTTACTTCGCCATCCGAAAATATTTCGCTAATCGCATTCTGTAACTCTTTATTGTTGCAGTCTTCAAATGTATAGTCTATTTGCATAACTCCACCGGGTTCTAAATTCTTTTTTAATTTATCGACAATTTTACCTTTAAAATTACTAGCCTTTCTAGATACCGCAAACCCTTTCATATAGTCTAAAACATTCGAAAAAAGCATTATATCGTATTTTCTATCCCCAAGCATTGGTGCCACTTTTTTTAAGTTTTGATTTATAAAATCAATTTTTGTATTCCCTTTTCTTAGTTGTTTCGAAAGTTTATTATAAACCTCGCCATTTACAAGATACGAATCCGGAAATAATTTTTCTCGGGAAATAAAACCATCGTAAAGCTCTTTACACTCTAAAAAATATCTATCCCAAAATTCTCTTGCGCCAGCTTCCATATTGTGCGAAATTTTTCTATATACAGCACTATTTATAAACTCATCTGTAGATGAAACACTCTTTTTTTCCGTTTCATTGTCAACAATTTCTTTTACTCGGCAAAACCTAAATATCTTAAAAAACTCATCAAATGTAAATGTTTTTATTGACGCAATTTTATACTCTAAAAACATTTTAGCATATGGATTCACATCCACCAGCGTTACTTCGCTTGCTCCATTCAAAACAGAATACAACACTTGGTCGCCCGAGCTTCCAACCGTCAAAACCTTTTTACCAGATGTATTTAATCTTTTGAATAGATTAGGCAAATGTTCGTTTGTTGTTGGATATAATAAGTCAAACCCGCGTAACCTTCCTACAATTTTTCCGTCTACACTGTCTTTGCTTATTGTACTGTGCCACATCAACCTTGCCAGATTCTCTTCAACGGCTCTCTCTTTACTCATTACACATCACTCCTAAAATTAATTATTTTTCTAACCCATTAATTTTCTTTATTGATTCCTAGGATAAATTTAACAAATTCTTTACGCTCTTAAATATTTATTAACTAATTATGTTTCATTTGTTTTTTATTCTCTTTTCGCCTAAACTATTGTTTTACTAATTATACCATAAAATCAGAATGTGTCAAGTTTACTAAATCATGTATGTTTCTCATATTACGATCAGAAATTTTTAATAAGTTTTTTAAGTTAATTGTTTATAAATATTTTTTCAAATCATTGGCAAAAATTATAAATTATATATCAAACATATTTATCTGAATGTAGAGTTTCCAAACGAATACCATCTAGATTTGCAAAGATTATAATATTGTATAAATAAATAGCAAACCATACACTAAAAAAGTAACCCAAAGGGTTACTTTTTATATAACTTTTTTAAGCTCTTTCATTATTATATTCTTCTTACAACTTATCTAAAACTTATTGTTAGCCTTTCAATCTTTTTCTTATATTCTCGTATTCAATTCCACAAAAAATATTGCCAGTTTCATCTCTATACGCTCTTTCCCCATTATCTAGCAAAACTTCACCAAATCCTTCATTGTAATCAATAGCCCTTGTATATTCTTCACTTAGGTTTCCATTCACATCTCTATATGCGTACTTTCCATCTTCTAACCTAACCACACCAAAACCGAAAAAATAAGGTTCTATCTTATATTTATATGTTTCACTTAAGTTTCCATTTGTATCCCTATATCCCCACATACCATTATCTAGTTGAACCACACTAAAGCCGTAGGAATAAACACTCATCTTATTCTTATACTTTTCACTCAAGTTACCTTTAGCATCTCTAAACGCCCACAAACCGTCATCTAACTGAACAATACCAAAGCCTTCTAAATATATTTCGGCTTGTTTATATTCTTCGCTTAATCTTCCATTTATATCTCTATACGCACATTTTCCATTGTCTAACTCAACCATACCAAAGCCATCGGAATAAAGATCAGCAAATTTATATTTATCACTTAAATTTCCATTTATATCCCTATAAACATAACTTCCATCATCCAATTCAACCACACCAAAACCACCAGAATAGGAATCAGCAAATTTATACTCATCACTTAAATTTCCATTCACATTCCTATATGCGTACTTTCCATTTTCTAATTCTACCACACCAAAACCTTCATAATAAGGAAGCATTCTATATTTATATTCTTCACTTAGGTTACCTTTTGTATCCCTATATGCCCAATTTAAGTTATCTAACTCAACTATACCAAAACCACCACGATAACTATTAGCCCATTCATATTCATCACTTAAATTCCCATCCATATCTACATATGCATATTTCCCATTATTTAACTTAACCATACCAAAACCACCAGAATACGGATAAGCAAATTGAAACAATTTGCTCTTATTTCCATTTTCATCTTCATACCAATAGCCATTACCTTGTTTGTGTTTTAGTTCCCAATATTTACTCATAATAACTCCTCTCAATATTTTTAGCATATCTATTATATCATAATACTATTGCGTATTCAAACTTTTTATTATATTATCAATTTATGGTTAATTTTACCACAAAAAAAGAAAGCCTTACTTAACCATTGGGTTTTATTTGACTTTCTTTTTATTAATTGGTGCCGAAGGCGGGGTCTTGTCAATATGAGCGTATGCGAATATTTGTCGTTACACTAAGGCCTGCTATTGTATGCGTTGCAACCACCTTGCAAGCCTTGCGACTACCTGGGTTCAAACGAAAAACACCGTTTTTCGTGCGGGCTGACAGCCCGCCGTCACGCCGGAGTAACAAAAATGCAAGCCTATAAGACTTGCATTTTTTTGGTGCCGAAGGCGGGACTTGAACCCGCACTGAGTTTCCCCAACTGGATTTTGAGTCCAGCGCGTCTGCCAATTTCACCACTTCGGCAAATTAAAAATTTTGTATGTAACTACAAAAGATATTGTACCATAATTTTATAATAAATGCAAGTGCTTTATTAAGTTTTTTATGTTTTTCTATTCTATAAAAATTAACTAACGTACCGCCAAATTATTTTTTATAAAGCAAAAATAAGTTTTAAAATTTGACCAAATTATGTTAAAATTATTTTGTAAAGCAATAAAAGGAGTAACACATGAACGAACACTTTTCACTATTAACCGAACTTGTAAGCCACTCAGCCCATGTCGGCAAATTGTTAATTTCTAGCGAGATTGCAATGAATGACAGCAATCTTCAAGAATCTATGAAATACACCAAAGAAGCACAAGGTCTTCTAAAAACTATGAAGAGCGATGTATTTGAAGAATTTAACGTAGCATTTAATATACAAAATGCAAATTCTTACGATTACGACATTCCAACCCCACTAGAACTTTCAAAATGTTTATTTAGTTTGCAATTTAACTGTGGTTCACTAATGAGTTTATTATCTGAAAACAAAACTGGAACACTTGCAAACAATCTTACAAACCAAATAGCGTCAGATATAGCAACAATTTTAGAAATCTACACCGCTATTTACGACAATTAAAATTTTCTCCTAAAAATGGTTTAATTTATTAAGTTTAGCACAAACTTATAGAGTAAATTAATTTTTAGGAGATTTTTTATGTCATTTAATCCATTTAATGAAAAACCAGAAAAGGTCGAAAAAGGACTATGTAGTTGGGACAAGATGTATCCTGCAAGTTACGACAAAAACGACACCGACCCCTACACCAAAACCCGCATTATTTTAATGAACGGCACCGAGTTTGAATCTGTTTATATGGGACACAATTTTTCAAGGAATTGTCCAGACAACGAACTCAGACGTGACCTTGCATTAATACGAAAGGTTGAGCAAATTCAACAAAAGCGTATATCTGCACTCCGCCCTATTAACGAGTCAATTCTAGAAACCACCATAGGTTACGAGCAACTCGCAGTCGACCTAACCGCTTGTATGGCTCAAGAAGAAAAGGACCCTAACGTAAAAAAAGCATTAGATTTTGCCCTACTTGAAGACTTTGACCACTTGTACCGTTATTCTAACCTACTTGAAATGGACGATGGTATCCACGCCGAAAAACTAGTTGGCAACTATACCGAAATTATGCCAGGTAGACCTACAATTTCCGAACACCGCCATCCAAACGATGAACTAACCACTTGGCTAGATAACAAAACCGCCGACCCATTATCCAAACTTCACGCCTGCATTATAACCGCCGCCGAGCAACAAACAATGAATTATTATATGAACATTGGGACTTTTTACAAAAACGACTTAGGCAGAAAGGTATATTCAGAAATTGCCCTAATTGAAGAAGAGCACGTTACCCGCTATGGCGGACTAAAAGACCCTACTCTAACCTATCTTGAAAATTGTTTAAATCATGAGTACACCGAATGTTATTTATATTATTCACTTATGACTGACGAAAAGGATGACCATATTAGAAAAGTTTGGGAACTTCACCTAACGCAAGAAATTGCACACCTTCATAAGGTTGCAGAACTACTAAAGAAGTACGAAAAACGAGATTGGCAAGAAGTTATTCCAAAAGGCGAATTTCCAAATTTATTACACCTACGCCCATGCAAAGACTACATCCGAAAGGTACTAGCCGAATCTGCCCACGCCACTGCCGAAAAAGAAGATTACACAGACTCCAAAAATTACAAAGGCACCGACTTCATAAATGTTCAAAAAACTCTAAACGCATCAACCGATGCCGAACCTGTGCATCAACTAACCGCAAAATACATTCAAGAGAATGGTAGCGACTACCGAGTTCAAGACTCTGAACACCCAGTAAAAGCCTTGCAATCTAGAACAGAAGACAACACAACCGTTGGCAGAGAGTGTGTGATAAAAGAAAACTAAACCAAAAAAAAGATTAATGAAATTTTTCATTAATCTTTTTTTGTGCCAAAAGTTTACAACATGTATATACTTACATGTACTTTTTACCCTGCACGCTAATCTAACAGCATAGAAATTGGCAAAGCAAAAACAACACCCTTTGCCACCGACTTAAAGTCGGCAATAGCATAAACACTTTTAATAACTGGATACGCCAACTTTTCTTCAACAACTATTAAAACGACTTCCTTTTCTGGAGAAATATCCATACCAAAAAATCTTTTCTTGTTTTGTGATACGCCACGACCATTTAAAATAACGGCACCCTTTGCACCATTTTCATTTGCGGTTTTTATAACTTGATAGGCGTAACCCTTCTTTACTATTGAAACTATTAGTTTATGCCCCGTCTTTTTAATCTCGTCCGGCTCAATCTCGGTAATTACAGGAAATTTTATATCACTTAAATTTACATTTTTTTCTTCCATAATGTTTCTCCTATATAAATAATCCTTTTGCACCCATAAATCCGTCAACATTTATAGTAAGACCTAGTCCTACTCCAGGGCTTGAAAAATTAATTTCTGAATCAATCGCAACTAAAATATTATCCGCATCTTGCTTTCTGGCACAAGCCAAAATAACTATATTTTTAGTTTTTTGCACTCCTAATAGTTCCAAACTCATATTTTTACCTATACCTTCACCAACTTCCCTTAGTAGCACTCTACCGCCAAAACTTTCTATTTTTGAAACTATTTGGTCTTCGGTTGATAGTTTACCAATTATAATCATAAACTTCAATTCATCAATCTCGGACAACTTAAATGATTTAATATCACTTTTCAACTATACTACCCTCCCTTCAAACTCTTCTATATGTTTTTGTTTTAACTTTTCAATATTAGAATAAATATCGTCCGTTTTAGATAGTCTAACCAAAATCTTTTGCGTCTTTTTATTTTCGACTTCTACATTAATTCTAAATATAATACCTAGTACTTCCATAACAAATACAGGTGTCATACCCATTATTCCAAGAGTTCCAAAGCCACCAAGCGTTCCGTTCAGCCCAAGCATAATAGGAAAAATAAACGCTACTGTAATAGTTCCCGTTGCAACGCCCGAAGAATCAAACGCAATAGATGTAAACAATTTTGAGACAAACGGCATCATAATAAATGATAACCCATACATTGTTCCGTATATCCACCATATTGAAAAATTGTAAGTAGATTGCAATATTACAAGGGTAATTGAGAGTACTATGCTAACCCCCATAAATACCATTATAAAAGGAACCTTTAAGTTTCGGTTTGTAACTTCTTCAATTTGTTCAGCAAGTATTCTAATAGAAGGCTCACAAAACGCCAAGCCAAACCCAAGACCCGCACAAATAATTATTGTTATAGGTAACTTATTAACGCTTGCAAGTGCCTTACCAAACTCACTACCCATATCGGTTAGACCAAACTCAATTCCAAATAAAAATAAATACAAACCAACAAATGTAGTAATTGAACCTGCAACCAACTTTAATCTTTCGGTTTTAGATATTTTAATAAATATCACTTCAAATACAAAAAACGCAATAAATAGTGGGAACAATGAAAAACTAACATCTTTAAGTGTTTCTAAAAGTAACGGCGTGTCACATTGTTCAACCACAACTTCACTTCCAGTTCCGCTAAAAATTATTGTAAGAATTAGCATAAGTACAATAGGACCCGCCGAACTTAGAGCAATTAGCCCAAAGTTTTCTTCACCCGAAGTTTTTCCACTAGCAGATACCATCTTTGCAACGCCAATGCCAAGTGCTAATAAAAATGGTGATGTTACAACACCCGTCGTACAAGCGCCCGCATCCAAGCACATTGCAAAGCCTTTTTCGGATACAAATATTCCAAGCACCGCAATCAGTGCATAAAGAATAAATAATATTAGCCCTAGCGAGTGTTTAGTTACTATCCTTATAAGACCAACCGAAATTAATGCACCAACTCCAATGCCCGAAACAACCAGTACTAAAACCTTTGGGATACCAAATCCAGCCATATAAATTTTCCCAGATAACACTTGAAGGTCAGGTTCTGCAATTGTTGTTAAAACTCCAAATATAAAACCAAATAATACAAAAATATAAAATTTCTTTTGGTCGGTGACCGAGTTACCAACAAATTGTCCCATTGGCACAATGCTATTATCTATACCCGTTAAAAATATTACTTGACCAATAATTAGAATTGCACAACCTATAAAGAAGTTTAACAAAAGTGTAGACGAAAACTTGTACATTGTAAAATGCACAAGCAATACAAAACCTATTAGTGGCAGTACCGATATTGACGTACTTTTTAACTTTTGTAACACTAAAATTTTCTTCCTTTTAGATTATATCTCCCCCGACTCCCCCACTAATAATATCGATGTCTATTGCCCTTTTCTTTTTTCTTACCGCATTTTTTACTTTCGGCTTAGAATTCTTTTCTGGCTTAACTTCTTCATTACCCTTAGTTTCGGGTTTTTCATTTTCGGTTTCGCCAAGCCCTTTTAAAAAGTCATCAAAAAATTTATCAAAGTCTTCATCTTCGGTTGTTGTTTCATCCGATTTTTTAGGTTCTTCATTGTCCTTATTTTCAATTATTTCAGGTGCTGGCTTTTCTTCTTTTTTTCGGAAAGCACTAACATCTACAACATTATTTGATGCGACCTTACTTCCACCCGCCAGCGAATACTTATTTTTGTATTCAAGTCCCGAATTTCTACCGAAAGATGCAGACTTGTTTTCCGCTTTGCTTATATTTGTAAAATATTCATCATTTCCATTAATTAATGCACTAAGTTCGTCATTTAAAGGTTTAGATTTCTTTTCTTCCATTTATGTAACTCCTTTTAGTACTTAATTTCAAGCACAACACTCTTTCCACTTGCAAGATTAATATTTTCAATAAACGGACTAACTGGATTAATATTATAACCCTTAACCTTTTTAACGCCTTTATTTAAAACAACATTAAAGTTCGTAGACCTAAGGGCTTTTATTGTTGCAATCGCCGTTCCCTTTCTGTCATCCCAAATAATATCTACAATTGTGTTTTGTGGAGTAATAATACCGCTTATTTTTCCACTTATCCAACTAGTAGGTTTGCTTGGCATAATTGAAATGTTTTTATCACTACCCAAAACAAAACAATTACTAATAGCACTTAAAATTAATTGGTTGCCCGCAATATTAAAGTAATTTTCACTACCAACCAAAGCACATAAATTATTTTTATCGTACTCCATAGTAATTAAGTTTTCGGACATAAAGTTTTTAACAATTATTTGCAATAGTTTAATTGACGCATCTCCGTGACCCAAAATTGAAGAAACTTCTGCAAGCCTACCAAGGCTAATTATATTTTGAGCATAAATGCTTTTATCTATTTTATTTACAACGCTATTAAGGTATGGAGCAATACTTGAAAGGTTGGATTGAGCAGTTATATTACGTGTTCCAAAAACTGGATAAAATTGCAAAAATCCAGCACTAATGCTACTATTATCGTCGTCACTGTATTCATTTAAAATACCATTTGTAACCTTTGGAAGTGGTAACATATTTAAAAACTTTTGAAAACCTACAACTTCTTTTAAACTTATTGCGTATGTATTTGACGCATTAATAATGTTAGAAAGTAAAGCTCTAATAATTGCAAAATCTTGTGGGCAAGAACTATAAACTCCAACATTTTTCTTTTCAAAATACTTACTTTTTCCAAATGGTGAAAATGATGGACAACTCACAATGCTACCATTAGCGTCTAAATATAGGTAGTTCATATAAAATTTTGCTACTTCACACATAAATGGAAGTGCATCGTTTCTTAAAAATCTGATATCTTTGGTTAGTAAGAAATAATCATAGAACATATTAGCAATTATTGCACCACCAACAATTACCGAAACATCACATGCACTGGTAGATCCTACAAGTCCCGTACCCGAAGCATAATAAAATGGCACAAAAAATCCTTTAGACTTATAAACTCTAAACGCATTCTTTTTAAGGTCATCACTGTATTTAATGAAATAATTTATCAAATCTAATAGTTTTTCATCTTGTCCTAAAATAGTAGACGCACTAAAAAGTGCAGGTAAACTACAGCAACTATCTGCAAGTGCTCTATCACAACAATAACTATATGACCACAAACCCGTAACAAACATAGGATCCATTGCAGACATTAGTCCGCACACATTAAGATACTTACCAAAGTTAAATAATTTTTCAAAAATTAAGGTACTTTCATCGGTGAAATTTGCAACCAATTTATCTACAAAAGCATCTTTCTCGGTTGATATTTCAAGTTCCGCTTTACTATTACGCTTAGCATACTCTGAGTTATGTAACTTAAATGCTCTTTCATAACTTGGACTTTTGATATTTGTTAGTGTAGCCTTAATTTCTTGAATTTCTTTATCTCGATTTTTACCAACGAAAGTTTTTGCAATTATTAGCACACTTTCGGCATTTTCAATTTTAATTTTTCCTAAATTGTCTTGAGCAGTTGCTTTACCATCCAAAAAGACCTTCGCTACTACTCCTCTATATACCCCTTCGTACATAGAACTAAAAATTAAAAAGTTACCAACAGATTCCGCTCTAACTTCTTCTAGAGCTGGGGAAACCTTACCATTAAAGGCAATATATCTTAAATCGTGTGGAACAAGCCCAACCTCTAAATTTAATAAGTTATTACCATTCTTTTGAATTTCATAATAAAACATATTATCGGCACAAGAAACAAAGCATGACCTATCAATTTTTGTACCACTATCGGTAAAACATACGCTACATTCTGCGTTATCCATATTAACTTGACGAACAAAACTATTAATATTTTTACCAACTATATTTTGCTCTACTACCAAATCACATAATGGCAAAGGGCAAGCCTTTGTTGGTGTATATTTTTTTGTTTCAAACGCTTTTTCAATAGTAAGACCTGCCATTGTTTGATTTTTTGCTTCAACAAGTCTCCTTACTTCCTTCATTTTATCCGAAATATCAGGCAAAACGCCTACCGAACCTAGCCACGAAGACCTACTATCGGTAAGCATAATTTTTTCATAGCGTACACCGCCCTGTATTAGAGCGCCAACTCTACCATTGCCTATTGGAAGACTACCTTCCCAAGCACAAGAAACATTCGCTGGGCGTGAGTATTTTAAAACCATTTTTGCACTGTTTATCTTTTGCATACATACTCCTAACTTTGCTTTTTACCTTAATATTATATAACAAATATTTCAAAAATACAAAGTAAATTTCAAAGCCTTTTTACTTATTTTATCTATTAAGCCATTATTTTACTAAATTTAGAAAATTTTTGCAACTGGTGTAGTGTATTTTTTCATGAAAATTTTTCTCCAATATTCCATACTTTCTTTTACAATTTCTTCCAAGAAGTCTTCTCTATCAAAAAAGTAATAGCCAAGAGAACCCGGAATTGCATTCGCTTCACCTAAATACAAAGCACCATTATTAGTATCATACAAAAAATCAATTCTTACAACCGAATTAGCATTTACCAAATTGTAAAAGGTCTTTGCAATATATGTTATTTTTCTTTCTAGTTTTTTATTAATCTCTGCGGGGAACTTCCGTTCACTTGTTTCCATTCCGCCAATATGGGTAGTTTTAGCTCCACCTTTTAGTTTTCCACCACCACTCATATACTTATCTGCAAACGAAATTACGGTATTTTTTGCAATCGGTTCTTCAACTAATGACGCAACTGCTTCTCCATTTTTTAGTTTTACCGCTATATTAAATTCTCGCTTATTCATTATTGCCCGCTCAACAATAACTCTTGTACCAAAATCGAAACAAAGATTTACCGCTTTGTCAAAATCTTGAATGTTCTCTATTAGATAAACTCCAACACTACTACCTTGCGCACAAGGCTTACAAACTATCGGCAAACCAAATTGTTCTAGTTGAGCTTTAACTTTATCACGAGCCAACATCCAATCATTTTTTTCAATCAAAAAAAAGTCTATAGTTGGTAAGTCGTTTGCTATTAAAACTTCCTTTGTTAAAAACTTATCCATCATAATCATCAAACTTTCACTAGATCCCGTACTAGACGGAATACCACACATTTCAAATAACGCAGTTAAATTTCCATTTTCACCATCGCCACCATGACAACAATTTAAAATAAAATCAATTTTAAAAAGTGACTTGTACTTGTTGTTTTTAATTTTATATAAAAAATTGCTATTTAGTTGAAGACCAACTTTTTGTAATTTTTTTGTATCCATTCCGCCCGCATAATTTTTAAATTCTGAAAGCGAGTTTCCAATAAACCATTCACCCTCCGCATTTATATACACCAAAGTTATATCAAAATTTTTAACCTTATACTTTTTATAAATTTGTAACGCCGTGATTATTGATACATCTTTTTCTGTAGACTTACCGCCATAACAAATTATTAAATTTTTACTCATATTAACCCCCGAAAAAAGAATTATTAATTTTTTAAAACATATCTTCGTTTTTTAATAATTTTCGAAATTAAAAAACAAAAGAATAGCATTTTAACCATTCTTTTGTATCTTTTTAACACCTTTTACTGTTGTTAACTTTCTATTCAATCAAAAAATTAACTTCACTAATAGGTGTAATTTTTATATTAAATTAAGTGTAATTATCAGGTAAATCATTTTCAAATAACACAACATCTCCAGCCACTGCAACTTGTTGCATAACTTCAATTGCTTGTTTTATACTACCTGCTCGCAATATTTTAGATTTATCAAAACCGCCAAATTCTAGTCCTGCACTCAGTGCATCATAATTTACAACACCATTAATAATTACATAATCACACACGCTTGCCATTTGTCTACCGAACTCAAAATTGCAATTAAATTCTTCTTTGCCAAGTTCTACAAGCCCTGGTGTTATAACAATCTTTTTTGAATCGAATTGCTTTATAGTTTCAAGAGCAGCCTTGGCACCTTCAACACAACCGTTGTACGCATCGTCAATTATAACAATAGAATTACCCGATGGCACCAGCGCAAGCCTATGTGCAGATGGCATTAGTTTTGCAATAGCCGATTGCAATTCATATATACTTACACCAAGGTCGTATGCCACACTTGCACACAATAAAATATTTGAAATATTATGGATCCCTAAAAGTGTCGTAATGCACTCAACACTCTTTCCGTCTACATGCAACGAAAATGTACTACCCCTAGAAGTTGACTTTATATCACTCACATAAATTTTGCCCGTTTCATTTTTTATGCTTACGCCAATCTTATCACATTTAGCCCGACTAAAAAGTTCGTAGTTTGGTTCAGAATCTAAATTGAAATAAGCCTTTCCAGATTCACCCAAACCTTCTACAAGTTCAAACTTGGTATTTTTTAAATTCTCAATACTGCCAAATGTCAATAAGTGTTGGTTACCGATACCTGTAATTATACCAACTGTTGGATGCACCATATTAACCAAATATTTTATATCTCCAACATGCTTTGCACCCATTTCAGCAATCAAAATTTCATCATTATCTTTTAAATTGTTTAATATGGTTTTACTAAGCCCTAGTGGAGTATTGTAACTATGTGGAGTTGCACAAACTTTATATTTTTCGGAAAGTAAAGCTGTTAATATATTTTTAACCGAAGTCTTACCAAAACTCCCCGTAATTCCTATAACCTTAATATCTTTATGCTTTGCAAGTTCTTTTTTTGCAAGTGCTATGTATCTATGAGAATTCCACGCTTCAAATGGACAAATTACATAGTGCGACAACTGAATTATAATAGGTAGTAGCATTGGGGTTAAACCAACTGCACCAAATTCAAAATATGGAACATATAGTTGTGACGCCGTCATAATTAAAAAGGTAAACACAAATACCAAAACACTTATTACAATACAAAGCCTTGTCATTCTGTGCGTGTACTTTAATGGGGTTTTCTGCGGAACGTTATAAACGTTAAAGATGTACACAAAACAAAACAAAAAGTAAAACAATAATCCCGCATACGTCATTATTTTATAAATGATAATTTGTTCTAATAATACATTTGTTACAAGCAACGCCGCCGAACTCAAAAAGGATAATACAATCAATCTTCCCCAGTCTTTGTACTTATTAGATTTCATCCAAGCCCAATAATCTTTAGTTTTATAACCAGATAATTGAAAGACTTGTAAAAATTTATACCCCACGAAATTCATAAGCACCGCATTTAGCACACTTATTACAAGTATAAGCCAAAATGTTAGCCAATTATCAAAGCCAAACGGAGTCGGAACTTCATTATACAACAACAAATTAAACATAATTTAATTTCCTTACAAAAAAATACTTTCATATAAAATATAAACAAATTCGGTCGGTTTGTCAAGAAAACAAAAGTGACCCGCACCTTTAAGTACAACAAGTTTAGAGTTTTTTATTGCCTTATTTAGTTTCCTGCCCGCTTTTAAGGAAGTTGCCTTATCTTTATCTCCCCAAATCAAAACGGTTGGTGTCTTTATATTTTTAGATAAATCTAGCAAATCTTCATTAACAACTTTTTTAAATGTTTCACGCATTACATCACTTTTTAACGCTTTGTAGTCATCCGACCCCGAAAGTTTTACTTTTTCTCGACCGAACAATTTTACCTTTAATTTATAACACCCAACCTTTAAGTGGTAGTATAACCCACGCCCTTCTATTACTCCCGCACTATCAACTAAAATAAGTTTTTTAACACGCTCTGGAAATTTACTCGCAAGAACTATACCAACCCGTCCACCAAACGAATGCCCAACAATAGTCACTTTACTTATTTTGAGATTATCTAATAATGTTATTATTTCTTCAGCGTAATTTAATACACTATAACTTCTAGTCGGTTCTTCACTTTTGCCAAACCCAGGAAAATCTACAAGCATATACGAAACGTCGTTTTTTGGTAAATTAAAAACAACACCCTTAAAACTTGTACAATCTGCTCCCCATCCGTGCAAAAACAATACAACATTTTCTTTGGTGTTGCCAATCATTTCGTAATACAACATTAGCCCCCGTAACTAAATAAATCTTTCCATAATTAACGCATCAAACTGCCCTTTGTAATATTTTTTCCTAATTGAAATTTGTTTAAAACCCAATTTTTTATATAGTTCTATTGCTCCTATATTAGTTTCGTTTACTTCAAGCAATAATCTATTAACTCCTAAGTTCTTTAGCATCCCAATCGCTTCGCTTAAAAGTTTTGTTGCAACCCCCTTTCGTCTATACGATAAACCTGTTGCAATCATCATAACATCGGCACAGTCATAATTTTTTATTACACTTAGAAAACCAGCAATTTCCCCATTTTCTTCGGCAACTAGAACTAAATAATTAGGGTTTATAATTTCATCTAATATTGAACTTTTTTCAATTCTTTCATCGGTCGAATTTCTAATTGAAAATATTTCTTCAACGTCTTCAATTTTAGCCCTTCTAATTATCATTTTTACTCCTTTTGTTTGCGAGCTGAATCTCTGCTTGACTAAGCCTTAAATACATTGGTTCAAGGTCATTTTCGGACGCAAAATCGCCACTTGCAATTTTACTATCCATAACTCTTTTTAAATTTCTTTCGACAATCTGAACTCCTTCAAACAATGGTTCACTGCATACAATTTTTTCGCTTTCTACCGACTTCTTTTCAACGCATCTACACTCCCCATTTTTTTTGATATATACAAAGTTCGCGTAAGCCTTTACCGCTAAAACCGCATCACTTTCTATTTCATTATATGAAATCAAGTCAAATGCGTTAAACTTTACAATCTTTATTTGTTTTTTAAGTCCCGCCAAAATACCAAGCGCTGTCACAACCGCAACTCGAGCACCCGTCCAAGACCCAGGACCTACCGATACACCTAAGTAATCTATATCACAAAGACTCAGTCCTACAAGGCGTAGTCCTTCATCAATAGTTTCCATTAAGTGTTCCGTTCCACTGCTATCTTTTTTAACTAAATTCATACACTTTTCTTCATTTACTGCACACACCAAAATATCACTGCTAGAACAATCAAATGCTAAGTATTTCATTAATTTCTCCTAATCACAATTTCCCTTTTAAATTCATCTAATTTTAAAATTGTTACCATTATAGCATAATTTGGAAAATTTTCAAGACCTACACATTCTGGCCATTCTAAAATACTTATGCCATTCGAATACAAAAATTCTTCCGCACCAACATTTATAAGTTCTTCAAATGAATGCAATCTATATAAGTCAAAATGGAAAAGTCTATTTTCATAACTATTCATAATAGTAAATGTAGGACTAGGTATAGTGTCATTTATTCCAAGACCTTTTGCCACACCTTTTGTAAATTGGGTTTTGCCCGCACCAAGGTCACCACTAAGCAAAACTATATCTCCCGACTTTAACGTCTTTGCAAAGTCTTCCGCTATTTTTTCGGTTTCTTCTAAACTATTACTAATGTATCTTTCTTCCATAATTAAATCTCTCTACTAGTTCCTATTCTATTTGCACCTATTCGAATTAAATTTACCGCTTGTGCTTTTGTTTCAATTCCACCCGACGCTTTTATGCCACACTTGTTTTTAATTACCGCTCTTATAATATCAACAACTTCAGGACTCGCACCGCCATCAGCAAACCCCGTGCAAGTCATTATGTAGTCAACTCTTGCTCTTGCACATAAAATACTTATTTTTTCGATTTCTTGTTTTGTTAAAACCGCCGTTTCTATTACAACCTTCAAGATCTTTTTTCGACAAGCACGCCTTAACCTTCCAAGTTCGATTTTCAAATACGACCAATCATTCATTTTAATTTTAGAAAGTGTGATAACTACATCTATTTCATCCACACCATCTTTGATTGCTCGTTTTATTTGAAACACTTTAGACTCTATAGTGTCCGCACCAAGCGGAAAACTTATAACCGTACCCACCTTAATAGAACTTTTAAACTTATAATCTATAAACTGCTTACAAAATTCCACATCAACAGGATTTACAACTACACTAAAATATTTATTTTTATACGCTGTACAAATAAATCTTTCCAACTCTTTATGCGAAACTATTGGGCTCAAATTGGTATAATCTATAAGTTTGTTTATGTTTTTTTCATCTAAACTTACACCGTAATCATTTTTTAATTTTTTTGCAAATAGCACAAAACTATTTCACCCTACCTTAAAAAATTATTTTCTTAATTAATGAATTCAAGTTTGGTCTAACCTTTCCAATATTAAAGCATTTCCTTATACATGTAACAGCAGACGCAAAATTTGGGTCGGTTATCGCATAATAAACTTTAGCAAGTTTATCACCTTCTTTAATTTTATCCCCTTCTCTTACAATTATATCAAGCCCAACAAATCTATTTATTTCTCCGCTTTCGGTTGCACCAATTACATTAATTGCTTGATATAATCCCTTTGTATCTACATTTGTAATATAACCCGATTTATCTGCCACAACATAAATAGTATTTACTGGAGGAATTAACGAATCTATATCATCAAACGCAAAGGTATCTCCGCCATGAGCCTTTACCATAGCCTTTAGTTTTTTAAATGCAGATTTATTTGCCACAACTTCGTCAAACATTTCACCAGCAGACTGACGAGATTTTGCTTTGCCTGTACTCAGTAAAATATGCGTAACCATTTCTTTACACATATTATATAAATCGCTATCAAATAGTTCTACATCTCCATTTAACAACTTCAACGCTTCTCTAGTTTCAAGCATAGGACCTATACTTCTGCCAAGCGGTTGGTCTAAGTTTGAAAGAATTGCCGTTGTATTAATACCCGCCATTTTGCCAATATTAACCATTAACGTTGCTAATTTTTCTGCTTGGTCTTGGTCGCTAAGCAACGATCCTTCACCACACTTAACATCTATTACAACCGTCTTTGTTCCCATAGCAATTTTCTTTGCCATAATTGAACTTGCAATAAGAGGAACACTTGGAACCGTACCCGTTTCTTCACGAAATTTGTAAATAATTTTATCTGCTGGTATTAGTTTATCATTCTCGCCTATAATTGAGATACCAACATCTTTTAAAATTTGGAAAAATCTATCAAAACTAATATTTGGCGCATAGCCATTAAAGACACTAAGTCTATCAAGAGTACCAAAAGACGCTCCTATGTTTTTTGTACTAAACTTTGCAACTTTATACCCAAGACTTGCAAGAACGGGCAACACTACAAGCGTACAAGCATCGCTAACGCCACCAGTACTATGTTTATCAACAGCATTATCAACAACATCGGATACGTTAAGCCTTATTCCGCTATCAACCAAACATTCGGCATAGTTATACGCTTCACTTACACTAAAACCTCTATTAGTAATAGCCATCAATAAAGCACCAATCTGACTCCCCTTAAACTTTTCTTTCATTACTCCTTGAACGAAAAATTCAAGTTCTTCGAGGCTTAGTTCTTCGCCGTCACGTTTTTTTTCTATTAGTTCTAAAATATTCATAAATTTTCTCCGAAACAATTTTCTACTATTAGTATAGCAAAATCATTTGTAAAAATCAAAGAAAAATGCCGACTATACAAATACACTAAAAGAATTTATTTTAGAATACTTTGCGTGGTTTTGTTAATAATTATTTTAGGAGATTATTATGAAACAAACTGCATTTTCGGTATTTTTAGATAGAAGTTTTTATTTTATTATGCTTGTAATATTAAACATTTTAATCATAAATAGCATATTTAAAGCACGCACGTTCAGTTTGATTGTAGGGTCTATTTTAGGAACGCTCATTTTTTTAGTGCTGTTACAGTATTTAAATTCAAAAAGCAAAATCAAAAGCCTTCAAAAAGATGAACAATCGCGCCTTCAAAAAACCTTTGATAGTTTATCCGTTTCAAACCCTAACGAAATTAGACAATTTTTATCAAATAGTTTTTCGGCTAACTCTAAATTTTCCGTTTCAACCATTGATGATATTTTATTAATTCAAAATAATGACACTCATAACAGTTTCGCTCTTGACTTTGATTTTTTAGCGGATACTGCTAAACTTTCGGATATTTTCAAATTTTTAAATATCGCAAAAAATACAAATGCTCAATACTTTATTTTTTTAGCAAACTCCTTTCCTATAAACGCAATTGAAATATCCAATAATAACCCCAATCTCATTTTGTACGACAAAGTAGATACATTCAATTTATTTAAAGCGTTAAACGCTTTCCCTACAATTAAAGAAGAAACATCCAAAAGAAATAGAAAAGAAGAATTGAAACAAGTCTTTTCTGAAATCAATATTAGAAAATTTTTGAGTATCTCAATTCTTCTTTTAATTATTAGTTTCTTTACACCACTAAAAATGTACTACAGAATTTGTGCTGGTATAAGTTTTATTTTTTTTATTTTGTGCATCATATTTAAACCTAAAGAACAAAAACCAAAAAAATTACATACTCCCGAACACATAATAAATTTATAGTTAGTCTTCAAATCTTTTAATGTCGGCATCATTCAGCAATTTATGCACTAAATCATCTTCTTCTATTGTGGTGTTTGTAAAACTTGCACTATTAGATACCGAAAGCGTCACCATATCCAACTCATTCATAGCACCAACTAAACAAATGGTTAATGGGTCGTTATTCTTTTTTACGTAATCAAAAATTTTATCTCGCTCAGCGGAAAACTCTATATTTTTCTTTCCTTGAATTTTATCTTTTAAATAATCATTGTAAAGTTTTAATGTGATTATTTGTTCTTTTCTGAGTTTTGTTGGCAAATACGCTAACACATATTTAACACCAAATTCGCCATTTAGATATTGACCAAATGAATTTAAAACTGTAATGTGTCTTTTTGCAACCTTAGTATCAAACACACCAAGTTCCATTTTATTTTCAACCAAAAAGCCTTTCATATATTCAATCAACTTATACGCTGAGCCATAAAACCCAGCAAGCAGTTCTAATATAAACACATTTTTTTCAAGCACTTCTTCCGCTTGTAGTTTACCACCAAACTTTGATGCCAGATTTGTATTTACCGCATTTACACCATTTTGTACAATCTCTAAAAATACGCTATTTTCAAATTCGCAAAAAGCCTTAAATTTAGTCAAATCTTTTATTGCAAGTGTTTCTAATTGTTCACTAAAATCCATCGTACTATCGTCCAAAACCTTTTTACACTTATTATAACTATCACTTGCATCATTAAATAACTTTGTGTAACTATCTAATTCTTTTACAATAGTTGCACATTCGCCACTATCGCTCTCGGTTTCGGTATTTTTAGCCACTAATAATTTTGAGCAAACACTCATACCGTCGGTGTCCATTCGCTCCAAACAATCTTTAAATTCGGCTTCAATTTCCGAAATTTCACCTATTCTAGTTTTTATAACTTCTTTTTTTCTTCTAAGCAATTCATCAACTGCACGCATATCACTTTCACGTTGTTCTAAATTACATTTTTGTAATTCCATATTAGAGCAAATTGGTACTATGTTTTTGGTATCCTCCAAAAGTTCTTTTATAGTCAACAATACGTCTTCTCCAAAAGTAATTTGCAACCCAGAAAATATTGCCATAATTTCTGGGTTCGACATAGATAGTTTCCCGAACTCATAAATATCATTCGGTAAAACCCTACTACCAATTGCATCTTGATAATAAACATTTGTATAATCCATTTCTTGTATCTCCAAATTAATTATATATATTATATAATAACTTTTAAAAATTACAAAGTAACTTTGTCACAATATTAAAACAAAATTAAATTTTCAAAAAATAAAAAAATGTTTAAAAAAATCATTGACAAGCATCATTTTTTAGTGTATAATTTTTCTCGTTACTGGTTCTGGCGGTGTAGCTCAGTTGGCTAGAGCGTCCGGTTCATACCCGGCAGGTCAATGGTTCGAATCCGTTCACCGCTACCACAATTTAATAAAGTTACCACGGCCCCGTGGTCAAGAGGTTAAGACATCGCCCTTTCACGGCGGTATCATGGGTTCGATTCCCGTCGGGGTCACCAAAAATTCCTAACTAAATTTTAGTTAGGAATTATTTTTTTTATTTTCATTTTATATCCTTCAGTACTCCATCTATTTCTAAAATACTATTTTTTATGTTTTCCCATTTTGTTTTTTTATTTTCAAAACACTACTTTTTATCTTACATAAAAAGTCATTACCTTATTAAAGTTTTGTTATTTGAACTTTCTATTTACTCTACAATTTATAAATCAAATAAATTTCAATATAAATTTTATGTGAAGAATATTTTTTAAAAATCAGTTTATTGCTCTAAAAATTAATTGAATTACAATTGAAAATTCTTTCAAAATAAAAGGAACTGCATTTAGCCTCGCAATTCCTTTTTATTATATAGAATATTTTCTTTCTCTAATTATATCAATATTTGTCTTTTTAAAACAATAGCTTCAAACGGACTTAATTCGCCCCTTATTACTTCGCCGTAGTTTGTATAAACAATTGCACCTACTGGTAACAAGTACTTTTTAACTTCATCTGTTAAGTTTACAATAACATCATATTCCGTTTTACCCGACCTTCTAATATATCTACACACCCCACGTGGAGCCCTTTTAAAGGTGCAATCTCCAAAGCAAAACGCATCGCTATTTTCCTTTCTTAAAGTAATTATCTTTCTATACTCATTAAGTGCAGAATGTTCTTCCGTTTGTTCAACTGCCACATTTAACGAATGATAATTTGGATTTACTAGAAACCATGGCTTATGCTCACTAAATCCAGCATACACCGAACCATTCCATTGCATTATTGTTCTTGCATTATCTCGGCTTGTATTTTTTAATGATTCAAATACCTTTTTCTTTTCGCTTTCGGTAGATGCTAATTTTATTAACATTTTTGCGTTTACATCTTCAAACTCATTTTCATTTTTAAATGGATACCCCGTCATTGCAAGTTCTTCGCCTTGATAAATAATAGGTGTACCCTTTAATAAATACATCGCCGTTGCAAATGCAGATGCACTTTTGCTAAGCGCTTTATTATTTCCATACATGGAAACAAGTCGTTGATAATCATGGTTAGTCCAAAATAATGTAGACCAACCACCCATACTTATTAATTTCTCTTTATTTTTTAGCGAATTTATAATTGCTTTGTAGTCAGGTTTTCCCGTTTTTTTGTTAAATCTATTTAAATGAGAAAATTCGAACACCATGTTCAATTCATTTCGTTTTGAATCTGAGAATTTCAACTGGTCATAAATTGTTGGACAACCGCCAAGTTCTCCCATGGTTACAATATTTTTATTTTTAACAATACTCAAAATGTCTGTTAAAAACTCATGTGCATTATCTAGATTAGAGAACATTTTGTAAGTATGATTAACCTTTCCATCTTTAAAACTTTCAACCTTTCCAATATGCGAAATAGCATCCATTCTAAAGCCATCAACCGAAAGATTCATCCAAAATTCCATTACATCTTGAATTTGTTTTATTGCAACCCTTGAATTGTAGTTTATATCTGGCATAGACTTTGAAAACAACCTTAAATAAAACTGTTCTCTTTCGGAATTGTACTCCCATGCACTTCCACCAAAAAATGATTGCCAATTATTAGGTGGCAGAATTTTTCCATTTTCGTCAAACTTTGGGTCTTTCCAATAATAAAAATCATCAAACCCCGTAGCCCTAGCAACACTTTTTACAAACCAGTTATTTTCAGAAGATGTATGATTAATAACCATATCCACAATAACTTTTAAACCCATTGAATGCGCTCTATCTACCAAATTTTTGAAGTCTTCCATTGTTCCGTATTCAGAGTATATGCTTTTATAATCTCTTACATCATAACCGTTATCGTCCATCGGTGAATCAAAAAATGGGCTTATCCAAATAAAATCAACACCAAGGTTTTTTATGTAATCTAATTTATTAGTAATTCCCGCAATATCTCCAACACCATCATTGTTTGAATCAAAAAAACTTTTTAAATATATTTGATAACCAACGGCACTTTTCCACCATTCATTCTTTTCCATTTATTAATCTCCATAGCAAATAAATTACTATAATATTATAACAAAAATAATTAATATAACAAAATAAAAAAGCGGATAGTAATTAATACTATCCACTATTTTTTACCTTAAATTTATTGATGCTTGTTTAAAGTGGTCGGTAAGTCTTTTTGTAAAGCTTTCTATTTCTCCATTACTTAATGTATGTTCGGTTGAACAAATGTTAAATCTTAGAGTCATTGATCTGCATCCACCAAAATCTGCATTCTCATAAACATCAAGTAATTTGTATTTAACTACAAACTTACATCTAAATTCGCTTATTAGTTTTTCTATATCTTCAAATTTCATAGTCTTTGGAACTAGGAAATTAAAGTCTAAATCAACAGATTGATATTTAGAAACTTGTTTGTATGTCTTTGTTTGATTTGAAAGAACCATAAATTTATCAAAATTAAATTCTAGCATACAAATATTGACTTTCTTATCTAATTTTGCTCTAATTTCTGGATGCATAATACCAAAACTACCAACATTTTCGCCATTTATTATACAATCGGTACTCATATTTGGATGGAATAGTTTATTTGAAGTACTACCTGTATAACTTGCTTTTTGTTTTGAAAGAGATTCGCATAAATTTTCTACTATTTGTTTCATTTCAAAATACAAGTCTTTTTCAGAAGCTTTAGCACTTGACATAACTAAGCCCAAATGCTTCTCTTCTATAGCCAAATTATTCTCATCTAGCCCAGTTACCACTCTACCGATTTCTTCAATTCTTATACTATCAAAATTATTCTTATTTTCATCAAAGAACTTAATTAATGTAGGAAGCATTTCACTTCTTATTCCACTTTGACCGCTATTAGAACTATCTAATAGTTCTACAAAACTTTTACTACTAATACCCAAACTTTGATTGTAATCGGTATAATTCCAAATATAACTATGAACTTCATTAAAACCATACTTTTCAGCAAGCAATCTCTTAGTTTTATATTCAAGTACATGCTTTGAGTCTTGCAATACTGGTTCTACAGACATTTTTAATGTTTTTGGAACAATATTATCGTATCCATAAAGTCTTGCAATTTCTTCTACTAAATCTTCTCTAATTGATATATCTTTAGTGGCTCTATAAGATGGTACAACAACAATTAAGCTTCCGTTATTGCTACTTTCAATTACAAAACCTAACTTCTTTAAAGTGTTTTCAATAAATTCATTACTAATAGAATCTACGCCAATTCTTTTGCGAATAAAGTCGCATTCTACCGCAATCTTTATAGTTTTAACTTCTGCAGTTTGGACATCACCAACACTTGATGCAATTACAATTCCGCTATCAATATCTGAAAGTAATTTTAAAAGTCTTGATATTGCAACAGTAGTAAGTTCAGCATCCAACGACTTTTCGTATCTAAGCGATGCATCTGTAGTTAAACCAATCGCCTTAGAAGCCTTTCTAATTGTAGAAGACTCAAACACCGCACTTTCTAGTAAAAAGCCCGTTGTATCATCGCTAATACCAGACAACTTTCCACCCTTTATACCTGCTATTGCAACTGGTACATTGTTTGTATCGCAAATTAATATTGAACCCTTTTGAACCTTATGAACTTCACCTTCAAGAGTCAAAAGTTCTTCATTTTCCTTTGCTTCACGAACAATAACGCCATCAACCACACTACTATCAAACGCATGCATAGGAGTTCCAAGTTCTAGCATCAAGTAGTTTGTAAGGTCTGCTAGTAAGTTAATATCCCTAAGCCCGCAATAATTTAATCTTAACTTAATTATGCGTGGAGATTTCTTTACTGTAACATTTTCTACATCAATTGCAGAATAACGCATACACTTATCGGTTTCAACCTTAATAGATGGGGTCTTAAGTCCATCTAGTTTTGATAGATCTATTGTATCATATGGCTTCATTTGTCTATCAAATATAACGGCAAGTTCTCTTGCAAAACCAACATGACCCCAAAGGTCAGGACGATTAGTAAGTGACTTGTTATCAATCTCTATCAAACAGTCATCTACTGGCAAAACTTCCTTTATGCTTGTACCAAGTGGAACCTTTAACTCTTTAAAGTCAACAATTCCTTCATCATCAGAGCCTATACCAAGTTCGGCTTCTGAGCAACACATTCCGTAACTATCAATTCCAGCAAGTTTCGCTTTTTTAATCTTTCTGCCACCAACCATACCGCCAATTCTTACAAGTGCAGTTACCATACCAGCATAAACATTTGGAGCCCCCGTAGCAATTTGCAAATTTTCACCACTACCATCGTTTACAGATAATAGATTTAGGTGTGTACCCTCAATCTTTTCACAAGTTTCAACTTTTGCTATTACGACATCTTCCATATCGCTTCCAGCATGGGTAACGCCTTCTACTTCAGCGGTTGAAAGTGTAATCTTTTTCACTATTTCATCTTCCGCAATTCCGCTAAGATCAACCAACTCTTTTAACCAATTTAATGATATAATCATAACTTTTCTCCTTTACATATCCAAACCAAATTGCTTTAAAACCTTTAAGTTTCCGCTATTTAGCCATCTAATATCATCCATTTCAGACTTAATCATAACTAATCTATCAAGTCCAAGTCCAAACGCAAAACCGCTATACTTAGTACTATCAACACCCGCTTCTTTTAGTACATTTGGATGAATCATTCCGCAAGGACAAAGTTCTATCCACGAACCATGTTTACAAACCGAACAACCGCTTCCGCCACAGAAAGGACAAAGCACATCAAGTTCAAAACTTGGTTCTGTAAATGGGAAAAATCCTGGGCGAAGTCTTACTTCGACTTCTTTACCAAACACTTTGCTAAGCATTTCTTTCATAAAGTAGATAAGGTTTGCAACTGACACATTTTCATCTACAACCACGCCTTCCATTTGGAAAAATGTAGTTTCATGCGAGTGGTCAATCGCTTCATTTCTATAACATCTACCTGGGAATATTGCTCTAACATGACCGCCATATTTTCTTAAAATTGCATTTTGAAGCGCAGAAGTTTGTGTTTTTAAAAGTTCACCATTATTTAACCAAAAGGTATCTTGCATATCACGAGCAGGGTGATTTGCTGGAACATTAACAGCGTCAAAGCACTCGTATTCTGTTACGACTTCCGTACCATCTTCTACAACAAAGCCCATAGATTTAAACACATTTTCTAGTTCTTGTTGAACAATTGTTCTTGGATGAAGCGAACCAACACCTGTGCAAACTGGCATTGTAATATCAACCTTTTCTCCACAATCCAACTCTTTTTGCAACTTCTCTTCTGCTAATTTTTCTTTTTTACTTGCTAGTGCTTCTTCAATTCTTTGTTTTAAAGCATTTATTTTCATTCCTGCTTCTCTTTTCTTTTCGTTTGCAACATCTCTAAGCATTGCCATAATTTCGGTAAGTTTTCCCTTTTTGCCCGAAAATTCAACTCTTAATGAATCTAACTCTTCTGCATTGTTGCAATTATTATACTTTTCATCGAACTCTTTTCCTACAAGTTCTACCGATTCGTTAATCTTTTCCATTATTTTTCTCCTAACAAATTTCTATATGTTTAACACCCTTTTTGGTACTCTTTCTATAAAGAACTATCTTTCTTCCAACAACAGATACAACATCCGCTTTTAACACATTTGCAACTTCATCCGCTACCGTTCTGGCATCAAAATCTGAATTTTGTAAAATGTTAATTTTTATAAGTTCACGCATATCAAGTACTCCATTTATAGAAAACATTACATCTTCGTCTATTTCGCCCTTACCTAATGTAACTACTGGGTCTAGCGATTGTGCCTTTGCACGTAAAATACTTCTTTGTTTACTATCTAACATAACCAATTCTCCTAATCATCATAAAATTCGAAATCAAAGTCTGCAATTCGTACTGTATCGCCGTCTTTTGCACCCATTTTTCTTAATTGCTTAATAATGCCTTTATCTTTTAAAACCTTTTGGAAATACGCAAAACTTTGAGTATCACTCAAAACAACATTTCTTATAAGTTCGTCTACAAAACCACCAATAATTTCAAACGCTCCATCATCATCACGAACTATATCATACATTGTAGGGTCTGCCTTTTTGTATTCAAACTTCTCAAACTTGATAGGTTCTGGCTTTGGTAATTTCTCTATCATTTTTGCCGTTTCTGTTAAAAGTTCTTCTATTCCCATATGCGTGTAAGCAGAAATCTTAATAACTTTTGGTGCATTTTTAGTCTTATTAAGTCTTGTAATAAAACTCTTTGCATTCTTTTCGGCTTCCAATGTATCCATTTTATTTAAAACTATTATTCTTGGCGTTTTATCAAGTGACTTATCATGTTTTTTCAATTCGTTTGAAATTATTCTGTAATCTTTGTATGGGTCACGACCTTCCTCTCCAGAAATATCTACAACCATCAAAAATAACCTTGTTCTTTCAACGTGACGCAAAAAGTAATGTCCTAAACCTGCCCCTTCACTTGCACCTTCAATAAGACCCGGAATATCTGCAATTGTAAATGATTTATCATAAACCCTTGCAACTCCAAGATTTGGAGAAAGTGTGGTAAATTGATAATTCGCAATTTTTGGTCTTGCCGAAGTTAAAACTGAAAGCAAGGTAGATTTTCCAGCATTTGGATAACCTACTAGCCCAACATCCGCAATAGTTTTTAATTCTAAAATAAGGCATTCTTCCTTAGTAACCTCGCCCGTTTGGGCGAATGTTGGAGATTTTCTTCTGCTAGACTTAAACTTAGCATTTCCCCGTCCGCCTTCACCACCGTGCATTGCAATAACTTCATCGCCGTCATAAAATAGGTCTGCCAAAACTCCGCCCGTTTCATTATCTTTTACGATAGTTCCACAAGGAACTTTAATTAAAACGCTTTCGCCCGTTTTACCAGTAGAAGTATTTGGTCCACCTGCCCAACCATTGCCGGCTTTAAAGCACTTTGAGTATCTAAACTCCCCAAGGTCAGTAACATTTTTATCTGCACGGATAATAATGTCGCCACCCCTACCGCCGTCACCGCCGTCAGGAGCACCAACTCTTACACACTTTGCCGTATGAAAAGAAACTTTACCATTTCCACCATTACCAGACTTTATAAAAATCTTAACTCTATCGTCGTACATTTTTTATTTTCCTTTCTTCTTTAAATTTAATTTAGGGCAGTTATCTCTTATAAAACACTCATCACAATTTGGATTAACCGCTCTACAAAATGTTCTACCATGCAAAACTATGGCATAATGACCATCTCTCCACATAGACTTCGGTAAAATATTTTCAAGCTTTTTCATTGTTGCAGTTGGAGTATTTTCGTTGCACAAACCAAGCCTTTTACTAAGCCTAAACACATGAGTATCCACTGCAATTGCCGGGACTTTATACCAAACCGCAAGCACAACACTTGCAACTTTTTCACCAACGCCCGCCAGACTAACAAGTTCTTCTCTGGTACTCGGAACAACTCCATTGTACTTGTTAATTATATCCATAGTTGCAGAAATTATATTTTTCGCCTTTGCGTTATAAAACCCGCAAGACCTAATGTAATTTTTTAAACCTTCTTCTCCAAGTTTTAGCATTTCTTCTGGCGTAGATGCAACCTTAAATAATTCAGCAGTTACCACATTCACCCTTTTATCTGTGCACTGAGCAGAAAGTATAACCGCCACTAAAAGTTCGTAGCAATTAGAAAAATTTAATGCGCAAGCATCCTTTGGATAATAATCAATAAGTTTTTGAACCAAATCTATTTTTGATTGTTTATTCATAATAAAACGAAATTAAACCTACTTAGTTAAATTGTAGATAAGCATTAACAACTTAAATGTAACCGCATCGTTAAAATTACGCAAATTTAAGCCAGTTAAACTTTGAATTCTATCCAATCTATAAAGCAAAGTATTTCTGTGCAGAAAAGACTTTCTTGATGTTTCTGCAACATTCAAGTCACACTCAAAGAAATATTCCACACATCTAGTCATATCTTCATTTTCCATAATTCCCCTAAACTTATCGTCAATAAGGTCATTGGAAAATGCCAACATATCCTTCATTGGAACGTAATCCACAAGGATATTCAAAAGCCCATTTTTATCAAGACAATTGATAGACTTCGCCTTTAAATTAATTAATCTTTCTACATTTTCTTTGCAAGCCATATTTTTCTCCCCCTGCAAAATTTAATACGAATATAATATACCAAATAATAAAAGATTTTTCAAGTAATTTTATAAATTATTCTCTTTGGATATTTTACACAAGAACCTACCACTTAACGCATCAAAATAATAATCGTCAATAAACTCAACTATTATCTCGGAGTTCTTTTTAGGCGGCATAACTTTTTCATAAATTTTATCAAAATCTTTTTGCGTTAAATTGTAGTCGTATTTTGATATGACCGAATACCCACCCATTAATTTTTGTAGAGTGAAATTTTTTACTTGAACCATTTCACCTTTTAATTTTTTAGCAAGCGAAAATGCAAAAATATTACTCGGAAACAACAATTCATTTTCAATCGAAAAATTATCATTTTTGACACCAAAATTAAAGTTTAAAATCTTACCTTTGTAAAATGAGGCTAAATTTTGCCCGTTTTCAGCAACTATGAGCGTCCCCGAAAAATTATTCAACCACGCAACAATCTCGCAATAAGACTCTGAAGTTGTCGGAATATTTTCAAACAATTTATCAAAATCTATTAAGACAATTTCACTATTTTTTATTTGAATTCGAAGCAAATTTAAAAATATTTTTTCAATTTCACTTAACTTTTTTACATTGCTTTTTAATGACAAATGATACTTTCCTGCTAAATCCACACACTCTTCTTTCGTTAAATTTTTATTCACTAATTTTGCTATGTAGTTGATATTTTTCTTTACACTACCCCTTAAAAAAGTCGATGGATAAGTTACATAACTAATCAATAAATTTTTATTGTCAACTTCTGTCCGCTCAATTCCGTCAATTTTTACACTTCCTAAGTAATCGCTCACACCGCTAATTATATCAAGTAATGTAGTAAGCCCTGCACCAGTTTTTCCAACAAGCAAAATATGCTCGCCATTAAAAACACTAAACGAAACATTGCTAAGTGCTTCAACGTTACCATATTTTTTTGTTAAATTATTAATTTCTATCTTTTCCATATATTTATTATACAATATTTTTTATTCATACGAAAATATTTTTTCAATAAAATTAATTATGAAAACATTTTGTTTTAAGTACTCAATTTTTGTTTGCGTGTGTATAATTACAACCGCTATTTTGTTATACTCTCCAATTACTAAAACTACTGCGTCTAAAATAAATATTTCATACTTTCAAGTAAGCGTTTGTTGTAATAATAATTCATATCTAAATAACGCTACTGTTTGCATAATCAATAATCGCACATATTATCAAACAAACAAATACGGCAAAACTCCAGTAATTAGATTACAACTTGCAGATAGTTGGAAAAAGGGAGATTATTATATTGTAAATCTTCTTTGTTACAAAAATGGTTACGAAGACTATTTGTACTTCAACTTAAAATTAAAGCCCAATCAAAAACGAATGGATATTGTAATTAATTTAGAAGAAATTATTGATGACACACATTCTCCAACAATTTTCTTTGAAGACCCAAACGAAAATGATATAGAGCAAATTATTAACGAATATAAAAAAATCGGTAAGATAATCTTACCGACTTATAAAATATTTACTTAGTTTCAATAAATCCTATTGTGCCATCTGCCTTTTTATAAAGAACGCAAACGGTGTTTAGTTTATCATGCATAAAGATAAAGAAATCATTGCCAACCATTTCCATTTGATCCAAAGCTTCCTTTTCGCTCATAGGAGTTAGTTCATAAGTTTTACGCTTAGTAATTTTTGCACTTTCAAACTTTGGTTCGTCTTCTACATATTCAAATTCTGCGAAATCTGTCTTCTTTGCATTACGCTTATCTACAAATCTATCACTGTGTTTAACGATTTGACGTTCAACCTTTGCAATACAGTTATCAAGATTTTGATACATATTATCAGATTCAACTTCACCCCTAACAAATACAGAAGGTGCAGATAAATTTAACTCCATTTTGTATCTGTTTCCGTTTGCAGTTGCAACCACTCTTGCTGTTGCATCCTTATCGAAAAACTTATCAAATCTAGCAAGCTTTTTTTCTATAAGTGATTTTAATCTATCACTAACTTTGTAATTTCTTCCAACTATTTCAATTTTCATAAAATTAATCTCCTTTAATTAAATTACATAATAATTATAATATATTTAAAAAAATTAGTCTAATGATTTAAAAGAAAATTCGCCATTTTTATAATCAACTTCAAGTTTTTTACCCGAAACAACTTCCCCACTTAGCAAGCACTCGGCAAGTTTATCTTCTACTTTTTGTTCAATTACCCTTTTTAGTGGTCTTGCCCCATATACTGGACTATACCCTTCAGTCACCAAACCCTTTATGGCATTCTCATTAAAACCTACACTTATTCCTTGCGTTTTTAACTTTTTGTTTAAATTTGCAATCATAATAGAAGCAATCTTTCTTATATCTTCTTCTTTTAAAGAATTAAATATAACTACAACATCAACTCTATTTATAAATTCTGGCTTAAATTTTTCTTTTAATGCTTCCATAAGTTTATCTTTTATAGATTGATTTGTATCTTCTACCGTTCCGAAGCCTAGTTTGTTATTATTTTTTGGAAGATCGGCAACGCCAGCATTACTTGTCATAATTATAACGCAATTTTTGAAACTAACCGTCCTACCTTGACTATCGGTCAATCTACCTTCGTCCAATATTTGCAACATTAAGTTAAAAATATCTGGATGGGCTTTTTCGATTTCATCAAACAAAATAACCGAATAAGGTTTACGTCTAACAGCTTCAGTTAATTGTCCACCTTCATCAAAACCAACATATCCTGGAGGAGAACCAATCATTTTACTAACCGAATGTGCTTCCATATATTCACTCATATCTAGCCTAATTATTGCATTTTCATCATCAAACATCGCTTCTGCAAGTGCCTTTGTAAGCTCGGTTTTACCAACGCCAGTTGGACCTAAGAATATAAATGAACCAATCGGACGTTTTGGGTCTTTTAGTCCCGCTCTTGCTCGCCTAATCGCCTTACTAACCGCAGTAACGGCTTCATCTTGACCAATTACTCTACTTTTTAAAACTTCTTCTAGTTTTAATAGTTTTTGTTTTTCACTTTCGGTCAACTTTGTTACAGGAACACCAGTCCAACTACTTACTATTTCTGCAATATCTTCTTTGTTTACAATACCTGTTTGATTACCCTTGCTTGCATTCCATGCATTCATTCTTACCAAATAATTTCCACGAACTTCGTTAATTTTTGCAGTACACTGCTCCTTCCATGCCCACTCATTACTTTTTTCCGCTTCCTTCTTTTGCATTTCAAGGTCATCTAACTCTTTTGCAAGTGCTCTTATATCTGCTGGAACAATACTACCTCTAACCCTTGCTCTACTAGCCGCCTCATCAATTAAATCTATTGCTTTATCCGGCAAACTTCTATCCATAATATATCTAATAGATAAATTAACCGCTGCTTCAATAGCATCATCGGTAATTTTTACCTTATGAAACGCTTCGTAACTATCTCTAATTCCCTTTAATATCAAAACGGTGTCTTCTGGAGATGGTTCTTCAACTATAATTGGCTGAAAACGTCTTTCTAGTGCTTTATCCTTTTCTATAAACTTACGATATTCATCTGTTGTGGTTGCACCAATTGTTTGCATCTCCCCCCTTGCAAGATATGGTTTCAAAATATCTGCAGGACTCAACTCATCTTGATGCGCTCCTGCTTGGGCAAGGGTGTGAATTTCATCTATAAACACAATTATATTCTTGCGAGAAGTTATTTCGTTTATAGCATTTTTCAATCTCTCTTCCATTGAACCACGATATTTAGTACCCGCCATTAGTGAACCAATTTCCAAACTAAAGATAATCTTGTCTTTTAGCAGTTCTGGAACTTCTCCCTTAACTATAGCTTGTGCAAGCCCTTCAACAACAGCAGACTTACCAACGCCCGCTTCCCCAATCAAAACTGGGTTATTTTTGGTTTTACGGCAAAGAATTTCAATAATTCTATTAGTTTCTTTATTTCTACCAATTATTGGATCCATTTTGCCACGTCTTGCTCGCTCGGTCATATCAATACCAAGGTCTTTTAAGATTTCAGGCAAATTTGCATTTATGCTTTCTTGTTCTTCAGTGCTTTTGTTTGCCTTTTTAGGGGTTGAGGAATCATCATCGTCATCTTCGTCTTCATAATCATCCCCATCACCCTTTAATCTTCCATTGTTCAGTAAATATATAACATCGGATAATATCTCTTGCAAATTTACGTTTTGCGAACGCAATATATCACACGCCATATTAGTTTGCTCTGCCAAAATACAATATAGTAAATGCTCTGAGTAAATATAACCCGAATTCAGTTGATAAGCTAATTGCTCACTGCTTTTAATAATTGCTTTTGCTTTAGGCGAAAAATCTATACTAATATTTTTTGGTAGTGGTTTTGTATCTGGATATTTATCCTTTACAAGACGTTCCAACTTTTTTAAATTTACATCGTATTTTTGCAATATTTTATTTGCCATACTCTTTTCTACACTGCATAAACCTAATAATAAATGTTCGGTTGCAACGCATGTAGAACCCATACTAACAGCATATCTTTTAGAATTTTGTATCGCCGTTTTTACGCTTTCTGCTGGATTTAATTCAAACATAATTTTCTCCTTTATTTAATTCTATTATTTTTAAGTTGTTTGTATAAGTTTTCAGCCCTAAACTTCGCCGTTTCTTCAATAGTCATCATTTTACCCTTAATTTTCATCAGTGCAAGATCAGAACCATACTCAATAAGCCTATCTATAATCTTGTTGTCATTAAGTACGATTATTCCAAGACTAATTCCAAGTTTTACCTCACCCGCAAGCTTCATAAACTCGGTATAATCAATGGTATAACAATTAGTAAGTATTCCCCACGCACGCCAAACTATATCCGTTGTTGCGACGTATTGAAATTTATCTATCATCTTTTTTCTTTCGGTCAATTCCATTTCAACAATTTTTAATACCGCCGTTTTTACATTTGCTATTATCTCTCTTTCAGATACGCCAATTGTAACGGCATTAGATATTTGATACATATATCCAAGCGGAAAACTACCTTCTCCCAAAACGCCCCTAACAGTAAGCCCTTTCTCTTTAACCGCTTTTATTATGCTATCAATTTTGGAATTAATTGTAAGTGCTGGTAAAAACATCATTACACTTGCTCGAAGTCCCGTTCCGGTATTAGTTAAACAACTTGTTAAATATCCAAACTTTTCATCATATGCAAAATCTAAATTGGCATCGAGTTCATCATCAATTTCACTTATAAGTCTAAAAGCACCATCTAAATTTAAACCCTTCAAAATACATTGCTCTCTTATATGGTCTTCTTCATTTACCATAATAGAAACCGCTTCATCTTCACGAATAATGCTAGCACCCGTTTCTTTATTTTTTATTAGTTCTTTACTTATTAAATGCTTTGCACACATCAATTCGCTATCAAAATCACTAATAGCACTCATTCTATATACTTTGTATTTTCCAAGTGGCATTACGGTGTCTGCGACTTTATTGATTAAATTAAGTGAAAATTCAGGGTCAAAATTTTGAGTAAAGTTTCTGCCCGCAACATTTCTCGCAACTCTAATTCGGCTAGAAACAACCACGCTATCTAGTGTATTATCAAACATTTTTTGCACCCCCAAAGAATTTTCTATTAAAATCATCTGGGTTAAACTTGCTAGGTTCCTTTCGCTCCAATTGTGTATTGTTCTTGATTTTTAAAGAAGTTCTCTTTTGTTTGTCATAAGACATATATTTACTTGGAGCTTTACCAACATGAGAACATTTACCTTGAATAATAGTTAAAACTCTTTCAATTTCTGGCTCGAAAATTTGATAACACTTATCACAACCCACATAATTTGTTTTTTCAATATCTTGTGCAGTTGCTTTGCATTTAGGACAAACCAAAGCCCCTTCATCTTGAGTCCAAAAATCTAACACTTCAACCGTAGGTTCGGGTTGATTTTGCTGAACTTTATTTGCACAACTTTCACACAAAAAAACATGAACTTTGCCATAACCCAAATCAACTTCTCTATCCATAATTGCTTCTTTTTGGTTACACATCGAACAAAGCACTAGTTTTCACCCCCCTTCTCCTTCAAAAGCACAAGTAGAACATTTTTAAAAATCTGCGCTCTCAGCTTATCTTTAAATGAATATGGCATATTTAATGCCGTTTCCGAAATACTAGCAAAAATAAGTTGACGCTCTTTTTCGGTCAACACCTTATCAGATTCCAATTTGTCAAGAATTTGACTCGCACGTCTTTCGGTTAATTCTTCGCCAATACTCTCCATTATTAAACTATTTACATAATTATCATCGGTTAGTGGCACCTTTGTAATTCTTATAAATCCTCCGCCACCACGCCTACTTTCTTTAATAAACCCCCTATCCATAGTAAAGCGAGTTTCTAGTACATAATTAATTTGGCTTGGAACACACGAAAAAAAGTTTGCTAAATCATTTCTACTTATTTCAACAGTGCCGTCTTCTTTTAAAGATTTTAAAATAAATTGTTCAATGCAATCACTTATATTTGCCATAAACCCCTCCTTAAAGGTCAAAATTAGTCAAATTTTATAATTAAATTATAAACGGCTAACATTCTTAAGTCAACCGTTTTTATACCATTTTCATTAATTACATAATTGTTTCAAATTTTAATTTTACATAGTTTTACCTATCCGAAATAAGAGAACTATTTACCAATCTTTTATAGTATTTTTTTGCCTTCTTAACTCGTTTTATATAATTTTTTGTTTCTTTAATTTCGACATTTTCCAAATTAAATTCACCATACTTTTCCAAAAAATTTATTAGTGTTCCTTCTCCTGCATTGTAAGCAAATAACACCCGCTCTTCGTCTTTGTATTTATCAAATAGATATGATAGATAGTAGCACCCAAATTCTATATTTTGTCTTGGGGAAAACAAATCTTTTTCATCAAAGTCTACATATTTTAATTCTTCCGCGATACTTCTTGCCGTCCTTGGCATAATCTGCATTAACCCTTTTGCACCTTTTACACTTTCAGCATTTGCCATAAATCCACTTTCTGAGTTTATAACCGCAAACACAAGTTCGGGTTCTAGCGAATATTCCGCCGAATATTGAAACACGAATTCATTGTAACAAAAAGGATATTTTAATCTATTATACATAATTACACCAACTATCGAACCTGATATTAGTGCAACTAAAATCATCAAAAAAATAATCATTCTTTTTGCTTTATTCTCCATTAATATAATTTTTTGCAAAAAGAATGATTTTTAATCAAATTTATTTTTCGTAACTGAAATCGTCTACATGTAACTTATTTACGCCAGATTTTATTTCTTCTAAATTTTGCAACTTTCTTTCAAACTTTTCTCTTTTATTCACCATATCAATATAAGACAATAACACATATCTATATTCGGCATTTGTTAAAAGTTCTTCTATTCTGTCGTAAAATAGATTATTTGCAGAATCCGAAAGTTTTTTATCCTTTTTATTCTCTAACGACTTTATTACCGCCCACTTATTATTTCTAATTTCTCTTTTGTTTATTTGTAACATTTGGGCAAACGCCATTGCACAACCAACATTAATAAATCCAGTAGCCATTGCTGGAGTTTGACCATAAACATCTTTTATGATTAAATTAATAATTGTTTGAGCAATTGAAGGTAAAAATACCGCAATTGCTGGCACTGGTGAATTGTACATAAATTCTTGTCTAATGCATGCTTTTATTAATCTTTTTACGCTTTGTCTTACACAATCATTATGTTCTATATAATACAAAAGTAGTTTTGCAACCTCATCTTTTTTTGCCAACTTAAATATATCTATAACTTCATTTGCTATTTCGTCTTTGCGGTTTTCCATACTACTTTCGCCCATTCCTTACAAAATTGGAATTATTATATCAAAAACAAATTTCTATTGCAATATTCTGTGACAAAAAAACAATTAGCAAACAAAAATTTTTGCTAATTGTAACTTTTATTAATGTCCTTCGCTCCATCTATAGGCTATTGTACTATCAACCACTAGCGGAACAACAAGTTCAGGATAGGCTTCGCTCATACATTTTTGCACCAAAGCTTGAACTTTTTCGGCATCTTCTTTTTTGCAATCTACAATCAATTCGTCATGCACTTGCATAATAAGTTTAGCGTCCATCCCACTCTTTTCCAATTCGTTATCAAGTTTTAACATTGCAAGTTTTATTATATCGGAAGCACTTCCTTGTACCGGCATATTTTGTGAAGCACGTTCGGCTGATTGACGAACCATATAATTAGAACTATTAAGTTCGGTCATCTTTCTTGTTCTTCCTAAAATTGTAACCGCACGACCAGTAACTTTAGCATCAAGTATTCTATTATCCATAAACTCTTTTATTTTTGGATGCAATTTAAAATATGCATTTATGTATTCTCTAGCTTCATATACTGGAATTTTCAAATCTCTACTTAAACCATATTCGCTAATACCATAATTTACACCAAAGTTTACCACCTTTGCAAGCCTTCGCATTTCTGGAGTGACGTTTTCTTCACTCACTTTAAAAACCGCCATTGCCGTTTGATTATGGATATCAATATTCTCTTTAAATGCTTTAAGTAGCATTTCATCTCCCGAAAGATGTGCCAAAACTCTAAGCTCTATTTGAGAATAGTCGGAATCTACTAAAACCCTATCTTTGTTACTTGCAACAAAAATGCCTCTAATATCTCTCGCTTCCGCACCCCTTACTGGAATATTTTGAAGATTTGGGTCAACTGACGAAAGTCTTCCCGTTGTTGTTAATGTTTGGTTGAATGTTGTATGAATATAGCCATTACTATCTATCTTCTCATACATATTTTTAATAAAACTACTTAAATATTTTGCAACTTTTCGATACCTAATAATAAGTGGTATTATTTCGTGCTTATCTTCTAATTCTTCTAACACTTCCATAGCAGTAGAACGCTTTTTGGATTTTGATAACTTTAAATTATCATAAATTAATTCCGCTAACTGCTTTGGCGAATTGATATTAATATTTGCTCCCGCAAGTGAATGTATCTTATCTGTTAAACTTTCTAGTTCAGCGTTATACTTTTGCTCCAACTCACCTAACTTTTCTTGGTCAACTTTAAAACCTTGCTTTTCCATTTTATACAAAACAAAACTCAATGGCAACTCTACATCAAAATAAAGTTTTTTCATTTGATTTTGTTCAAGGTCTTCAATTAAAACCGCCTTAGATTCGGTAAGTGAAAGTGCTGGCAACTTTTCAATTCTTTCATAATCATCGGTTAAAAGCATTAGATTTGTAACACTTTCCCCCGTTTGCAAGTGTTTTGCTATCATACAATCAAAAATGCTTCCACAAAGAGAAATATTATATTCATCCAAAAAATGTCTAACCGATTTACTATCAAATAACACTTTTTCAATCTTGTCGTTTTCAAAAATAGGTTTTAACAAATTAAGTATTGTTGCAGTTGTCAGTCCTTCAAGTAATAAACTTTCTTCAGGAATTATAGCGTAATCATTTACTCCATCCGATAAATGGAATTTATAATCTTTCTCTACAATACCAACCTCTTTTTTATTGGATAAATTCTTCACTAAATTTTTTAACTCTTCTACCGAATTTATCATAATACTTTCTTTAGTTAGCCCTATTTTTGTAAGAGGAGTTACATTATCTTCACTTTCAAAAAACTCCGTTTTATTGATTAATGACCGAAACGCATTTTCTTTCAAAAATTTTAGAACTTCAGCACTAAACGGAACTTTTACAATAAAATCATCCAGTACGCAATCTATATCAACATTTGTATTAATCTTTGCAAGTTTATAACTTAAGTATGCATCTTCTTTATGCTCTTGCAATTTAGTTTTTGTTGCACCTTTTATGTTTTCAATGTTTGCATAAAGATTATCCAAATTTTTATAGGTCTTTACAAGTTCTAACGCCGTCTTTTCGCCAATTCCACGAACACCAGGGATATTATCCGACGTATCACCCGCTAAACTTTTAACATATACAAACTCATCTGGGGTTACACCATAATCTGTAAGCATAGCAGTTGTATCCATAACTCTAACATCGGTTAAACCTTTTTTATTTAAGTAAACCACCGTTGTATCATCAATAAGTTGAAAAGTATCCCTATCTCCCGTAATTATAATAGTTGGAACACTAAATTTTTTGGACAATGTGCCAACAATATCGTCACCTTCTAACCCTTCTTTTTGAATGTACTTTATACCCATTAATGTTAATAACTGCTTTAATGGTTCTAACTGAACTCTAAGTTCGTCCGGCATTGGTTTACGTGTTGCTTTATATCCATCAAACAGATCATTTCTAAATGTATGGCGAGACACATCAAAACTAACAGCAATATGCGTTGGTTTATAGTCTTTAATAATTTTAAATAGTTGATTGCAAAAACCATAAATTGCGTTTGTTGGCATTCCTTTACCATTCTTCATAGTTACTGGGAGTGCAAAAAACTCCCTATACAAAACGCTATTGCCATCAATAATAACAAATTTCTCCATAATTCCATATCCTTAAATTTATGTTATAATTATACCATAATTAAATTATTAAATTCAATTAAACTACATTAAAAATTAAAAACACCACCTAAAAATTTAGGTGGTGTAAATTAAACTATGGTTCAGTTGGGGTAGTTTTTTGTGTAATACCTACTACACTAACTTCAATGTTATCATTATTTATAAATGCTTCTTTCAATTTTTCTTTTAAAATTGTGATTGAACATTCACCATTTACTAAGTTTACAGACAACAATTCAACATTATTCATCTTTATTGTAACAACTGCATTTTGAACGCCTTCAACGAGTTCATAATTTTCATCAAGCACGCAACTAAATACCGCACCCGAATTGAAGTTACTTATCTTAATAAGATTATCTTCATCTAGACCAACAATATTAAATCCTTCGTTAGATTTTACTACTAAAATTCTAGTTGTAACATTTGTTGGAACCAAATTCAAATTCTTTAAATCTTTTTCTATAATGCTATATTTATATGCACCACTTTCATCAACTTCAACAAATGTTAGTCCTTCAAACTCTGGATGTCCTGCTTCTCCGCCGATTAAAATGTTATTTTTCATGGCAATTACAATATAGTACATATCCGCCAATGTATTGTAACTTGTAGATATTGTATTTAGAGGATTTCCTTCAGTATCTGCAATTACTTCACCATTTTTATCTTGTAACGTAATGCTTTCAATAAAGTCGGTAGCAGAAACAACTTTATAAGTCGAAGAAATATGAATATCGGTAATTCTATTTGTTCCGTCAATTCTAATTGTATATTGTCCATTCGTTTTATTTGGAGAATACTCTTGCCATTGACCATTACTCAACTTACATGCAAGTTTTGTAACTTCTAACGAACTATCGTTTTTACCTATTGTAAATACGAATGTATCTCCTTCTAGGAAGGTATAACTTGATGTAGTATCAAAATTAATATTTACATTTTCACGAGCTTGCTCGGTATGGTTTATAACACCATTTAATGTAAAGCCATTACCCAAAAGATTTACTGTGTAATTATTTAAGTTGTATTGAGCATAGAAATATCTTGCTCTATATTTTCCATCTACCGCACCAAATGATTCACCAGTAGCAAACGATTTTACGCTTTCACTAACATAGTGAACTTCGTTTGGATTAGTTGTTAGATTGTCTGCTTCTCTCCAACCCGCAAAAGTATGACCGCTATAATTATCTGCATTTTTAATCATTGTTGTTTTAATTTCGCCATATCTTACATTTACTGGAACAGGATTTAGCGCATCGCTATTTGTGTATTCAACATAATTTCCTTCGTTATTTAAGTACATAAATCTAACTGGGTACAAGTTAGTTACGCCAACTACACAAATCTTTATGTCCCCAGTAATATTTTTTCTTGGGATACTATAAAATGTTTCTACTTCACCATTTATATCTTCTACTTCAAAAGTATTTTCCGCACCAATTTCGTAATATTTTCCACCGGCTATACTATAAGTAATTTTTAAATTATCAAAGTAATAACCATTTTCTTTATCTAATTCTATTTTAAACTTAAATGAATCATTTAAAGAAACTTTAACACCATCAGCAGAATTTAAATCTATTCCAGTGTTCCATTCTACAACTTTAAATCCAACTGGGTCTTCTTTTACACCCTCAACATCGGTAAATGCTCGGGTTGAGAATTGCTTATATATATCACTTTTGATATTTTTATTAGATGTAGAAACAACTTCTACTCTTGTAAAGTTTTCAAATTGTGAATCGGTCAATTGGTATTTATCAATATTTAACGAAGTTTCGTCTGTATTTGTTATAAGAACTGGCGAACCTAAACGACTTCCACTTTCACTATATAAAACCAAACTATACTCGTCTGCTGTAAGTTTTCTAGGTTGTAAAACTATGCCCTTTCTTTCTACTAATTCGTTTGTATAGTTACCCCAAATTAATACACTTACTTGTTTTGTTATAGGGTCTGCGACTATTGCACCTTGACCAGATAAACTTTGCAATCTGTTTCTATATATAGTTACTGGAATGTAGCCAACTTCGTTGCCGTATCTAAATTCTACATTAACTGTTCGCTTAGTTGCGTTTTGATAATCGCCTTCCCATCTTGCACTAATATAACCATCTTTTAAAGTGTAACCCATAGTGGTTTGAGTATTTGCACGAGTGGTTAAATTAACTTTACTCATATCAACATTTTTAACATTTTTATCGCCATAATTATATGTCATCATCAATTCATAAAAGTTAAATCTCTCGCCGTCATAATATTCCGTTTTACTATTGGTTCCAACATTTAAAAAGTATTCACCAACTTGTACCGTCTTATCGCTAAAATTATAATTTTTTATAAAATAGAAACCGCAACAAATGATGTAAATAGCAGCAATTACAGACGCTGGTATCCACATATTGATACGTTTTTTAATTTTTTTCTTCTTAGGTTTTGCAAGCGGTGCAGTTGTAGTAGTTTTAGGAGTCGCTAGCGAATAAGACCCAGCAAGCCCACGAGCCAAAGCATTATCGGCATTAGATAATGGGTTATTCAAAACACTACCCATTGGATTACTTGCTTTACCACTTACACTACTAGACCTACCACCCGACGCATTCTGACCATTTTTTCCTATACTTTCGTTGTAGTTTTCATCCATTACGGCTTGCTCTAGTTCGGATACGCTTTTATCGGTTACAATTTCTTCTTCGCCGTTTTTATTTTTGTTTTTACCTTTTCCTTTACCCGAATGATTAGTGCTAGTGCTATTTGTAGAATTGGTTATTTGACTTCTCTCCGCCCCGGATAATTTTGCTCCACCCATTGTTGGAGTAGAAATACTTTGACCACTTTCCATTCTAGCTAAAAATGAGTGACGAGCACCTATTCTAGATCTAAAATCTGCATCATCCTCAGTAACTATCTTTTGACCAACTTCACTTTCCGTTCTTAATGGTTCAAGTTTTGGTTCTTCATTTGAAGTTTCTGAAGTTTCAACAGGTTTAACGCTTTCTGGCTTTTCTTCAACCTTTGCTTGTTCTCGGGGTTCTGTTTTTTCGCCACCTAAAGTATTGCCACCAGCATTTGCGGTAGACCTTACAACCTTTTTTATTACCTTTCTGACTTTTTTACCTTGTGAGTTTATGTAAATTTCGCCGTTTTTAATTGACTTTTTATTTACAATTCGTCCATCTAGGGTTTGTACCATTTCATCGGCACTACTAGGCGTACTTCCTTTTATTTCATCCATATATGTATCTTTCCTGAAATTAATTAAAATGATATTTTTAGTCATAAATAGTATATACTAATTTAAAATATTTAGTCAAATAAAAACAACGCAAGTTGTGTAAAAATCAACAAACTTTTTTGCATTCTTAAATCTACTAAAATTTAAAGTTTGTTACATTTGTACATTTCGTCAATATGTTTTTATTGCACTGATTTAATATAATCACTCTAAAGCAAATTAAACCAAAAAATACCCCAATCATTTTTTAACGATTAGGGTTTTTAAAAATGTGAATTATGTTTTTATTTACTAAACTTCTCTTACCAATTTTACAATAGAGCCCGACTCATTTGTAGCCTTTGTAATAATAAACTTTTTCTGTATTCTTTCTTGAAGTTCTGGTATATGTGAAATAAGACCGATTGTCATATTTTTATTTGCTAGTTTGTTAAGTGCTGAAATAATATATTCACAATAATCTTTATCTAGTGTACCAAAACCTTCATCCAAGAAGAAGAAATCTAAACGCTTATCCGATTTACTTAGTAAAGCATCCGATATAGATAGTGCTAGTGCCAAACTCACTACAAACAATTCACCGCCCGAAAGCGTTCTTGCACTACGCTCTTCACCATTATTAAAGTTATCTACAACAATAAAGTCTTTGTTTTCGTACTTTAATATGTATCTACCATCCATTAAGTCTACAAGTTTTTCACTTGCCATATATGTGATATCATCCATGAACTCTTCCGCAACAAATTCAACCAAAGCTTTACCACGCAATGAATCACAAAGTTCACTTTGAATATTATAATTTGCAGTCAAGGTATTTTCAATATCCTTCAGTTCTTTTAATTGCTTTAATTGTTCATTTAGCACTTCAATTTCGGACTTTAATTTACCACTTTCTGCAATTCGTTGATTCATAACAGTTGTAGTATTTTCAAGCGTTGTTTCAATATTTGCGATAAGTATTGGGTCAACGACCTTGCCACCTAAAATCTTTTCTAGGTCTTCCTTTCGCTTTAATAAAACAGCAACATTGCCGTCATAATTATTTGTAAAGTTTTCAAGTGTTTTTATATCTTCACCTGCAAGCTTATTACTAGGTATATCATCAAAATTTTCTATACCAACAGCATTTAGTGATGTCATTAAACTATCAAGAGTTCCATTTCTTAAACTCTTATGTTCACTTAGTAGCATATTAGCATTTGCAATTTTAGAAGTAATTTCAGCATTAATTTGTCTTAACTTATCAATATTTATAGTGTTTAGGTTTATCTCTTTTTCAATTACCGCCATTCTAATTTCGGCTTTGTTAATTTCTTTATCAAAAGATTTAATATCACTAAATTGCTCTACTTGACTAGACTTAAACTTGATGTCTTTATTTAACTTTTTCAACGCTTCTTGCTTTAAATCGGCTTCGGCAGTAACCGCAGAATAGGTTTCTGCTAATTTTTTAATTATTTCATTTACTTCTACAATGCTATTATGCAACTGGTTAGCACTAATTTCGCTATCTTTTTTCTGCTTTTGAAGTTTGTTCAACTCTTCAATTCTAACTTCAATATCCGTTCCTTGAGTTACAAAACTAATTTCAGCATCTATTTTAGACTTAAAGTCATTTATGGACTTGCTTAATTCGTTGTAGTCATCTAGCTTATCACTGCTTGCAATAAATATGCTATTATATTTATTTTTTTCAGATTCTAGTTCGGCAATCCTTTCTAATTTTTCATTTTCTAGTTTTCTTTGTTCTTCTAGTTTTACAATATCTTCTTTTAGTTGAAGTTGAACTATGCTAATGTCCGCAGGTCTTGCATTCTTTTTATTTAAAAGTTTAGAACACTTTGAAGTAATCTCTAACTCTATTGCAGTAATAGAATCATTATTATAAGACATTTCTTCGTTTTGGTCTTCTATTTCTTTTGATAATTGTGCAATAATTTCGGTACTAAGTTCGGCTTGCTTATTTTGTTTTGCAAGTTCCTTCTTTTGCTTCTCAATTTCCTTTTCTATAACAATTACATCTAGCTTTGCAAGCACATTTTTTGTCAATATTTCATTATTACAAATAGGACAAGTATCACCTATTTTGTACTTTTCAGAAAATTCCGCAACACTATTATTACATATTGCATCTACTCGTTGCTTTTCCAAATTTTCAATATCTCGTTGTAAACTTTCAATTTTTTGTAAAGCGTCTGACTTTGTTATTTTTTCTTTATTTAAAGCGGTAACTGCTAGTTGTACTTTTTTATTACGAATTAGATTTTCTCTATTATACTCGTCTTCACGATCGACTAAGTTTTTGATGTATTCTTCAGTTATATTTAATTTGCTTAGTAATATAACTAAATTGTTAATTGCGTCTACAAGTATTGGGGTCTTTGAATTTATATCTAGTTTTGTATTACCTCCAAGTGCTTCCTTTCTTAACTTTTTAAGTTCGGCAACCGCTTTATTGATTTCTTTTGTGCAATCATTTACTTTGCTATTAGAATTTGCTTTTAAATTGATTGCACCCTTAACCAATAAGTCAATATATTTAATGTAACTATCAACTGCTGCCCTTTCTTTTACATAAAAGGTATAACTAGACACATCATAGTATCCTACAAGCCTTTCTTCTAAGTCTTGTATGCGTTTTTTCTCTTTATCATAATCTGACTTTAATATCTCTAATCTTTTTTCGTTTTCTTCTTTTTCTTGTACGGCATCGGTTTTTGCTATATCAAGTTCTGAAAGTTTACTAATTAAAATAGATTCTTGTTCATGTAAAGATTTTAATTCGGTACAAATAGAATTTGCAACCGACCAAGCGTTCCTTTTTTCAGAAAGATTATTGCTTTCATTTCTTAAATTTTCAATATTTATCTCATTTTGAGCAATCTCTTTTTTAGAACTTTCGCTTTTTGAATCTAGTTCAGCATTTAACTTATCTATATTAGATTCTTCTTCATTTATAGTTTTATTTAAAGTATTAACCGTATCAATCAAAACAGAATTATCTTGAATAGCACGTGCTTTTGCAATTTTCTGCTTCTTATCTGAAATATCCGCACCACTTGTAGCAAGGTTTTTTAACATACTTTCAACTTCTTCAAGTTCTTTACTTGCTTTTGCTAAATCTCTTTCTTTGCCAAGAGTTTCGGTGCTTTTTTCAATCATTTCTTTGTTTTCAGCAATATTTTTCTCAAGTTGCTTAAACTCGGCAACTTTTTTATCCATCAAGGCATCATTAATGTCGCCTAGTATTTCAATTTTTGTTTTGATGTTTGCAAGTTCTGCTTGAGTTTTAGTCGCCCTTGCTCTCGCCTTTTCCCAAAGTGGTTCGCCGTATTTATTTAGATCAAATATACCGCCAATAATATTTATTCTTTCGTTAGGCTTTGCCTTTAAAAATCCAGCAAACTCCCCTTGTGGTAACGCTACACATTTAGAAAATTCATTTTGAGTTAATCCTATCAATTCTTTTAGGTACGCATCAACTTTAGTTGGACCTTCCATAAGCATTTTTTCGCCCGATTTTTCGACTTCGAAAACTTGAGCCTTTTGAGTTACATCACTGCTTCTTGAAAGTCTGTATTCTCTTAAAACCTTTATTAGTTTAGTCTTATTTTTTTCTGTGTATTCAAAGTAAAATTCAACTCTAGTAAACTTTGTTTTTAAATTTATAAAATCTACATTTGATTTACTTCTTTCAACATTACCAAAAAGAGCTAAACAAATAGCATCTAGCACAGTAGATTTACCCGAGCCAGTTTGACCGAAAATTCCAAAAATTGCAGAATCACCAAGTTTAGAAAAATCAAGTTCTTGTTTTGCTACAAAACTATTTAAACCTTCTATGGTTAATTTAATTGGTTTCACTATCTGTTTCCTCCATAAGTTCTACAAACAAACTAACAATTTTTTGACTAGGTGCAACACCCTTAACTTGTTTATAAAAGTTTTCAAACAATTCCTTAGGTTCTAGTTTATCACGATTATTTATATAAATCTCGTTATCCTTTGCCATATTTGTAAGCATCAACTTAATTTGTTGCACGCAAGGATAACGCTCTTTAATACCCTTAATTTCGGTAGATAGAAGTGGCTTATCTTGAACTATAGTAAGTTCCACAATATCTTCGGTAGAAAAATATTGCAATTCTTCCGCTACGTTTTCAAGACCCACCGCACAAACTTTTTCCATTTTTACTGGGGATACTAAGTTTATTTGTTCTACACTTTTCAATTTTCCATTATCTACATCAAGTAAATTCACACTAGTAGTTTTTTGAATATAAGATAATTTTAAAGGAGCACCCGAATAATACGCACAACTGCCAAGTCTTTGCTCGGAATGCAAGTGACCCAAAGCATAATAGTCCGCCCTTGGTAAATCGGATAAATTTACAACACCAGATTCATTTATTGAAATTCTTCTAAACTTGCCAACTTCTTCGTATTCAGCACCCACTGCAGTAAAGTGTGATACAATACAACAAAAGTCCTTTTTATTAAAATCTGTACAAACTAAATTTGCCCATTCGCCAACCTTTTTAGAATAGGTATCCGCATTGCTTTTTTCAGCAATTCGATATTCTGTAGGGTATGGTAAAAGACCAAACCACGCAGTTTCGGTTTTTTCTCTACCTTCTATTTCAACCTTTATAGTTCCGTGTTCGGTGCAAGTTATTTTTGCTCTAGACCCGCGTTTAACATCGGTTACTGGATGCAAATCTCCAGCAAGTACAATATTGTGCTTCTTTGCAAAATACTTATTTGCCATTATACGCTTTGGGTCATCATGATTTCCCGCAGAAACTATAACTACCCTATCTCCATTATCCGTCAATTTTTCTAGCGTATCAAAAAATAAATCTTCTGCTTCACTTGTAGGAACTGCTTGATCGTAAATATCGCCCGCAATTAAAACAATATCTACTGCTTCTCTATCGCAAACAGATATAATTTCGTTTAAAACTTTTCTTTGTTCGGCAAGCCTACTGCGTCGGTCTGTCTTTGCACCTAAGTGCCAATCAGATGTGTGTAAAATTTTCAATTCCTTAAATCTCCTAAAAATTTTAAAATTAACTTGAATATTCCCCCAATTAATGATATTATTATATTAAATTTTAAAAAATATTGCAAACAAATTTGGGGTAAAATTATGTCTTTCTGTTCTTACTCTGCTTCTACACACTCTGGTTCGTTTTTGGTTATAGAAAATACCTTTATAAATGAGTATCTTCCATACGCTCCAGACATGTGTGTAAAGGTGTATTTATATGGGCTAAGTATGTGTACCAATCCAAATTCAATCGAAAATTCGGTTGAAAACATTTGTCATGTTTTAAATATTTCAGTTAAAGAACTAAAAGACCTATTTGAATATTGGCAAGGCGAAGGACTTGTTCAAATTTTAGAAAATGGCAGTGGTAACAATCTAGAAATCAAGTACCTTCCAGTAGCAAAACGGGTTGGCTCTAGCAAAATCAGAAAAGATAAATACACAGATTTTAATAGTAAGTTACAAGCAGTCATAAACGAACGAATGATTACTCCAACCGAATATAATGAATACTATACCTTAATTGAAAGTATGCATTTAGACGCCGATGCACTTATTGAAATCGCATCATACTGCGTAAAACTAAAAGGTGGCAAAGTTGGTTACCCATATATTATTACCGTCTGTAAGAGTTTTATGGACGAAGGTTTATATTCTTTAGAACAAGTAAAGCAAAAGTTAGAAGAACACCAAGAAGTCACACCCGAACTTATGGATATTATCAAGGCATTTGGCAAAAAGACTGCTATTACACTTGATGATAGAAATAATTACATAAAGTGGACAAAAGAATTTGGTTTTACACACGGAACAATCAAAGATGTTGCAAAATCTATAAAGGGCAAAAATCCAAGCATTGCATTACTTAATACTATTCTAACCGATTATTATGACCATAAATTACTAAGTACCAAAGAAATTAACGAATATAACGAAAATCGTGAAAAATACATTACCCTTGCAAAAGATATAACCCACACTATTGGTTTAAGGTATGATAATTATGACACCATTGTTGAAAACTATATATTAGACTGGATAGCAAAAGGATTTGACCCCGAAACACTTAAGACCATTTCTATGTACTGTTTAAAATCTTCTACTAGAACAATTGAAGGAATGAATACAACTATCTTAAAGTTTTATAAATTAGGTTTAATTTCATCTACTTCAATCAATCAATATATTGATGGACTAATTTCTACCGACAACTTAATAAAAGAGGTTTTGGATGCATTAAATATAGACCGATTAGTAAATACTTGGGACAGAGAAAGTTATAAAACTTGGACTTCAGTTTGGGGATTTTCTCACGATATAATTATGCTCGTTGCAAAAAATTGTAGTGATAAAATTCAACCAATGCAACAGATGAATAAATTACTATCACTTCTTCATGAAAACAAGATTGAAACCTTAAAAGATGCCGAAACCTTTATAACAAATAACACTTCCAAAACTAAATCTACAAAAGTCAAGTCAAAAGATAGTTACATACCTTCTACCACAAGAGATTATAAAGGTAAAGACTTAAATGCACTATTTGACAACTTAGACAATATCGAGATATAGGAGTGTGAAATATGCAAAGTTTACAAGAGATTAAAAGTGAGTTAAAAGCACTCTATATAAATAGAGTACTAAAAGCCAAGCAAACTGCTGAAAGAAATTTAGCAGTTGCAAGGACGGACAAAAAATTTAACTCAAACTATTTAAAGATAAATCAATTAAATTACTTGATTGCGAAGAAAAAGTGTGATAAAATTGACACCTTTCAAGATGAAGAAGAATTAAACAAACTAAAAACGACTCAAATATCTTTATTGAAAAAGTTAAACCTTACTCCCGAAGACTTAGAACCAAACTATTTATGTAAAACTTGTCAAGATTCTGGCGTTTATAACGGACATCCATGCAATTGTTATAAAACCGAACTTACAAAACGTATCTTGCGTTCAAACGGAATTAATTATAAAGAATTAAAAACATTTAAAGATTTTGATGAAAGCGTTGCCCCAACAAAAAAGCAACAACAATCGCTCTCAAAGTTAAAGAAACTTGGCGAACAATATGTGAGCAAATTTCGTGATACTAAATATGAAAATATTTATATATATGGCGAAACGGGAACGGGTAAAACATTTTTCACACAATGTATTGCAAGTTCACTTATTAGAAAATATGTTTATGTAAATATTGTGTCAGCATTTCAAATGAACAACATATTTTTAAATTATCATGGCTCATTTGATAAGGATAAATCAAACATTTTATCTGCCCTACTAGACCCCGACTTGCTAATTATTGACGACCTTGGCACCGAGCCATTATTTAAAAATGTAACTCGTGAATATTTAGGAGTTGTAATCACCGAACGCAATCTACATAAAAAGCGAACAATAATTACATCTAACCTAACGCCTAATGATTTATTAGACAGATACGGGGAAAGAATATATAGTAGAATTTTTAGCAAAATTAATTCTTTGCAAATTGCACTAACGGGTGACGATTTGCGATTACAAACAAATTAACAATTTAAGCGCGGGGATACTCCCGTTCTTTTTAAGGAGAAAATATGAGTGATATTAAAATTAGAAATATAGCAATTATAGCCCATGTAGACCATGGTAAAACCAGTTTGGTTAACGAAATGTTAAAACAAGGTGGTGCATTTAGAGAAAATCAAGAAGTTGAAGACAGGGTTATGGATAGTAATGCCCTTGAACGTGAAAGAGGTATTACAATTTTAAGTAAGAATGCAAGTTTTACATATAAAGATACAAAAATTAATGTAGTAGATACCCCAGGTCACGCAGACTTTGGTGGCGAAGTTGAACGTGTTTTAAAAATGGTTGATGGCGTACTTTTGGTAGTTGATGCATTTGAAGGTCCAATGCCACAAACCCGTTTTGTATTACAAAAAGCACTAGAATTAAACTTAAAGGTAATAGTAGTTATCAATAAAATTGATAGAAAGGACGCTAGAATTTTAGAAGTTAAAGACGAAGTATTAGAATTATTAATGGATTTAGATGCAACCGACGACCAATTAGACAGCCCATTTGTATATGCTTCTGCAAGGAGTGGAGTATCTTCTACTGACCCAGAAGTAACTGGCACCGACTTTATCCCACTATTTGAAACAATTCTTTCTCATATCCCAGCTCCTAGTGGTGACGCTACTGCAAAATTTAATATGCTAGTAAGTTCGGTAGAACAAAATGACTTTTTAGGTAAACTAGCCGTTGGTAAAATTGAAAACGGTACAATCAATGTAAACGACAACATCGTTATAACAAACTACTTCGACCAAAACAAAAACACACAATTCAAAGTACAAAACTTATTTGTATACAGCGGTCTAAAAAGAATACCAGTAAAAAGTGCAAGTGCTGGTGAAATTGTTTGTATTGCTGGTACTGACAGTGTCACAATAGGTGATTCACTTTCAAATATTGGCAGTGTTAACACTATCCCATTTGTAAAAATCAGCGAACCTAGCGTAGAAATGGTATTTTCTGTAAACAGCAGTCCATTTGCTGGAAGAGAAGGAAAATTCTGTACATCTCGTCACTTACGTGAAAGATTATACAAAGAAGCCGTTAAAGATTTAAGTTTAAAAGTTTACGACACCGATTCTGCCGATAGCTTTAGAGTTTTAGGTCGTGGCGAAATGCATATCTCAATTTTAATTGAAAATATGCGTAGAGATGGTTACGAAATGCAAGTTAGTATGCCAAGAGTTTTAATTAAAGAAATTGATGGCGTTAAGTGCGAACCTATTGAAGAAGTTGTTGTAGACGTTCCGGAAGACTGTGCAGGTTCAATTATTAATTCGCTTTCAACTAGAAAGGGCGAACTTGCAGATTTAAAAACTAGAAATGGTAGAGCAAAACTTACATTTATAATGCCAGCACGTGGCCTATTTGGTTACAAATCTCAATTTATGACCGAAACACGTGGTGAAGGTATTATGAGTAGCACATTCAAAGAATATCAGCCATACAAAGGTACAATTACCCGTAGAAATGTTGGTGCGTTGGTTGCATTTGAAGAAGGTGAAGCAGTACAATACGGACTATACAATATTCAAGAACGTGGCAAACTTATAGTTGTCCCAGGTGATAAAGTTTATGGCGGTATGGTTGTTGGATTTAACCCAAAAGGTGATGATATCGTTGTTAACGTTTGCAAAAAGAAACATTTGACAAACACACGTTCAAGTTCTAGTGATGAAGCACTAAGACTAGAACCAGTTAAAAAACCAACACTTGAAGAATTCTTAGAATATCTAGATGAAGACGAACTTTTGGAAGTTACTCCATTAAGTTTAAGAATGAGAAAAACTATTCTAGACCACACTCAACGTGGAAGAATGGACTTCAAGAGAAAACAACAGGAACAATAAATCTAAACAAATTAAAAAGTCTATTGAAATTCAATAGACTTTTTTTAAATTATTTTAAAGTATTCTTTCTACCTCATCTTCGCCATTTTTGTAGCCTTCTTGCAACTTTCGACGTTTGCGTGTAAGTTCATCCATTTTTTCTTCCATACTTGAACCGTCTTCATAATAGATTTGTTCACCTAACTTATACGCAATTTCTATTCGTCTTTGTTCACGAGATAGTTTTACAAATGCAGTAAAGAAATTGTTTTTATTCTCCGCCATATCCTTAAATCCATTTCTCCAAACAGATCTATTTATACCAGAATAGCCTCTACGGTCAAAATCTTTACAAGCATATTTCATAGCATCTATAAAATCTAACGCCGAAATTGGCGAACATCCTCTCTCCATTAACGAAAGGTTAAAATTATAATCTCCCGCTGGAATATTAGCTAAAGTAAATTGCTTTATCTTAAAATCTTCGCTATAAACTAAACTACCACGATAATATTTCTTAAAACCATCTTCTATTTTTTCCTTCTCTGCTCGAGGAATTATTTTATTGGCCTTTTCAATATCTCTTCCATAAAAGTAAATAGTTTCACGCGATGGGCCATCAAATTTTTCGCCTTCCAGTATGTTGACGTATCTATCACGTTTCAGCAAATCAGTATTAATTCCAATAAGCTCAGCTTCATTATAACCTTTACCCGCTATTGAATTATTAAACAAATACTCTCTTAGTTCGGCACTTTCGCCAAGCCTTGCTTCAAGCTCTTCACCCTCCTCACTCATCCAAGCATTTTTGTATTTTGTCTCATCAATAGCCTCAACTTTTTTACACCAAGAAACATCATGCATGCCAAGGGTTGCAAATAACAACTCCGAAACCTGCTTACACGCCCACCTTCCGTCCATATCTTTTTCCCTATCGTACGGCTCTGGATATGGATATATTCTAGAATCCATTGACCAAGAAAAATACATTCCGTTCTGATTGTATACCCTACCAACAGAATCAAACATTATTGGATAAATCTCTACTATTCCACTATTAACCCTACTAAGTGCGACACTTAACTTATATGCAAGAAAACTAATATCTTTCATCGTTAAAAATGGAGCTCGGTTGTCTTCATCTGCACCTATCCAATAAAGTGCTGTAATCATATTTGCATTCATATATAAAACATTTTTTTGCATATACGCTTACCCCTATCTCTAATTTCATTCGCATTATATCATATCGTATTTTAAATATCAACAACTATTTTATTATTTTTTCATCAATCTTTTTGTTTCTATATATTCCTCTATTCTTTCATCTAATTCTTCTAATTTTGCTTGGTCTAATTTTTTTTGCTTAAATTTTAATTCACTTCTATTCATAAATTTTATTCTCCAAAAACAATATAATTTTACATTACACATTATTAATCTTCTTTTAATTTTATGAATTAATTTAAAAGCAATTTTTACATAAATTACAAAAATTATTGCAAAAAATATATTCTTAACTTTTGCACCACAAAACCTACCAAAATCAAACAAATTAATATTGCAATCTAGGCTTCTTGTTAAAATAAGCCAAGAAATCACATTTTTTAGCCACATTAACCAATATCGATAAAATATATACACCGACTCACCCTATCCAAAATACCCAACAATTATAAATTAATTTTGACATAAAAATACCAGCAAATATAAATTTACTGGTACACTTTTACTCTATCTCACAATCAAAATCACACCTACTCATTTCACACATCAAACCAATATATATCTATTACACTAATCTAAAACCCATACTTGGTAGTAAATGTGTGGAAAAGAGTTTTAATACCATTTAGCATTACATTAATCTAAAACATATAGAAATTATATCGGTTTTTCGTTATTGTTTTGATACCATTTAATATTACATTAATCTAAAACGTAAAATTTACTATTAGTTCTAATTCGGTTGTTTTAATACCATTTAATATTACACTAAAAGTTAAAATAAATATTTAACAAACTACCCAATATAGGGTGAACCGTGTTAGGCGGTTCTTTTTTTTTCATGTAAAAATATTTAACCAGTCCTATTAATTCGATTATATCATACCAATTAAACATTTAGCAACAAATCAAGAATATTAATTTTTAAAGTTAAACCAGTCAATAAAAAGCACTGTCAAATATTAATTGATTCAATTCTCTTCATTTCTGTTTTTATAATTCATTAGTTATTAATTACCCGAACTTTTTAAAATAGCCTTAACAGATTTACTTGAAAAAATCAAATTTTAATTACCTTTGTCAATTCCCACTTGACAAAAACCATATTTCTACTACTTTTGTCAAACAGATTTGTTTATAATTAAAGCATCGTCACTTTAATAAAACAGTAATGCACTCGCATCAACTAAGTTTCATAATTATTTTTATAAAAATAGAGTAAGACAAACACGCCTTACTCTATTTTTAAACTATATAATTTTTGCAATTTTAAAATATTAATGATTTTTTTTACTTAAACCAATAAGCAAAATAATTATTTTACTACAACCTTAACAAATATTTTCTTTCCCTTTTTTACGACCATTTCATCTTTTGGTGCAGCAATCATTTTTGCATCTGTAACTTTTTCGCCATCTAGCGATATACCACCTTGCTCAATAAGTCGTCTTGCTTCTCCTCTAGATGCACAAATTTTAATCTTTTCTAGCATTTCACAAATCGCTAGTCCGCTACCAAACTCTGCTTTATCAACTTCAACTGTTGGCATATTTTCACTTATTCCGGCACCCCTAAATACTTCTTCTGCGGTTTTTTGTGCAAGAATTGCATCTTCTTCACCACGAACAAACTTAGTCATTTCATAACTTAAGATCCTTTTTGCATTAACAATATCTGTATTAATTAAATTATCCACTTCATCCATTGGCAAATCTGTAAATAATGCAAACATCATTTTAACACAAGCATCTGGCGTTTGATAAACCCCTTGATAAAATTCGTACGCACTCATTTTATCTCTATCTATCCAAATAGCACCATGTTCTGTTTTTCCCATTTTTTTGCCTTCTGGTGTTAAAAGAAGCGGGTTTGTAGCACCTATCAATTCTGTATTTGTTCCATTAGCAAAATTTAACTTTCTTTGTAATTCTACACCTGCAACTATATTTCCCCATTGGTCACCACCGCCATATTGGAGTGTGCAACCATACTTTTTATTTAAGTGAATAAAGTCATACGCTTGCATTGGCATATAGCCAAGTTCAAATAAAGTTAGTCCACCTTCTTTAATTCTATTTGCATATATTTCATTAGAAAGCATTTTACTAATATTAAAGTGCACGCCAACTTCTCGCATAAAGTCTACATAATTTAGGTTTTCGAACCAATCTGCATTGTTAACTATTATTGCAGGGTTTTCGCCATCAAAGTCCAAAAATATTTTTAATGAATCTTTAATTTTTTCAATGTTTTGTGCGATTGTTTCTTTATCCATAATTTTACGCATTTCATTTTTGCCAGATGGATCCCCAATGCAAGCAGTAGCACCGCCCATCAAAAGAATTACCTTATGACCAGCCTTTTGAAACCTTCTTAAAATACAATAAGGCACACAATGTCCAATATGCAAACTATCTGCCGTTGGGTCTGATCCTTCGTAAAGCGTTATTGGTTCGCCACATTCCAAAATTTCTTGCAATCTTTTTTCGTCAGTACATTGATACAAAAGGCCACGTTCCTTTAAACAATTATACAAATTTTTATCTGTCATAAATTTCTCCTATAAAAAAGCACACTTCCTTCTTTATTTTAAGGACGAAGTGTGCATTCGTGGTACCACCTTAATTTATTTGATTAATTAATCAAACCTCTTTTAAACCATTTCGCTTGGTTTCGCGTCTTTCTACAACTATCGTAATTCACACTTTGCATTACAATCAAGTTTTTCACCAACCAACTCTTCTCTAATTTCAATAATGCAACGCTACTAAAAATAGTTATCAATCAAAAGAATATATTTGTATATTAGCATACTCACAATATTTTGTCAAGCAGTAATTATGCATTTTAAAGTGTTTCGATTTTCAATAAATTTGTAGGTGCTGTTCCTAGAGGAACTCCCGCCGTTTGAATAACCATATCACCTTTTTTAACTATGCCCGTATTTAAAGCACATTCTTGCGCCGATGACAAAAGTGCATCGGTAGATTTATACTCTTCCATTTTTACTGGAACCGCACCCCAACAGAGTGCCAATTGTTGATACGCTTTTTCACTTGTTGTACAAGCAATTATAGGACATCCCGGTCTAAAAGACGCAATTTCTAGCACCGATTTACCTGTAAGCGACACTACAATAATTGCTTTAGTATTTACTTTATATGAAAGCGATTTACATGCATAAGCAATAGATTTAGACACATCTGGAAAAGACTCAATTTCAGCAGATTGCGTTTTTACTATAAAGTTCTTTTCGCAAGTTTCAATAACTTCACTCATAGTTTCAATACACTTAATAACATGCTTACCATTAGCAGTTTCACCACTGAGCATCAACGCACTAGCACCATCCAAAACAGCATTCGCCATATCGGTAAGTTCGGCTCTTGTTGGTCTTAAATTTTCAACCATACTTTCTAGCATCTGAGTTGCAATTATTACAATTTTGCCAGCCTTTAAACTTCTATCAACAATTGCTTTTTGATAAATAGGAATAAGTTTAAAGTCGACTTCTACCCCAAGGTCGCCCCTTGCAACCATAATACCATCACTTTCTGCAATGATAGAATTAATATTGTCCACGCCTTGTTGATTTTCTATTTTACTAATAATTTTTATCTGGTCAGAATTTCCACCTAAACTTCTAATGTATTTCTTTGCTTCTCTTACATCATCCGCCGTCCTTACAAACGAAAGTGCAATATAATCTACATCTTGTTCTACACCAAACTTAATATCGTCTTTATCTACCTTGCTTAAATACGGCATATCAATGTTTACATTTGGCAAATTAATACTCTTATTATTCGAAAGCTTGCCACCTTCTATAACCTTAGTAATAACATCATAATTATTTACGCTTAATACTTCTAATTCACTAAAACCATCATTCAACAAAATTCTGTCACCCGCTTTTAAAACGTTTGGCAAATCTTTGTAGGTAACACTTACTATATTTTGGTTTCCAATAACATCACCTGTAGTTAATGTAAATATTTGACCATCTTGTAATTCTATTGAACCATTTTCAAATGTCTTTATTCTTATTTCTGGACCCTTTAAGTCTAACATTATAGCAACTGGTACCCCAAGTTTTTCACGTTGAACTTTTATTGCATTAATATAATCGGTGTGTGATTCATGCGTACCATGAGATAAATTTAATCTTGCAACATTCATTCCACTGAGAATCATATTTTTAATCATTGTAGGGTCGCATGATGCAGGTCCTATTGTACAAATAATTTTAGTTTTTTTCATAAAATTTCTCCTTACTTTGTTGCAAGTATATGAATTCTATCCATTGAAGAATAATCTTCGATTTCGTTTAGTTCATAATCTGCAATCTTTACATTTCTAAATCCTGCTTGTTTTAATGCAGAAATTATATTTTCAGTTTCAAACCAACTTTCTACCATTATGTCACCCGTCTTATGTACTAGTGTTAACGTTTCCTTTAAATAATATGTTTCTTTCATAACGGTATATCCATTATTTTGCTTTACATCCGAAACATAATCTAACCCGTCCGTCTGGTCAAATGTTAAATCTGTCCACCCGTCAAGTTTTTTCTTGGTATAAAAGTCAAACATAAAAATTCCATTTCTTACTAAGTGCTCGTAAGCGGTCTTAAAAAACTCTTGCCACTCACTCCACTTTGTAAACATATTTACTACATCTCTATTACAACTAATAAGGTCAAACTTACGCTTTAAATTGAAGGAATATAACTTGTCGACTTTTTGGAAATTAATATCCCCATACTTTGTAGCAACATAATTTAGGTATCCATCCGCATTATCCACTCCCATACAATCAGTACAAATGTTTCTCATAATAGAAATAAACTCGCCAGAACCCGAGCAAACGTCTAAAACACTATTTACATAGATATGATGATTTTTTAGATATTTAATTAAATTATTCGCTAACCCGAACGAAAAATTACCCTGTCTTTTGCTCCATGCTTCGGCATAATAGATATCAAAATCGTATGTGTTTTCGTTGGTATTATCTACGATTTCTTCTGGCAATTCCTTACTTTTATCTTTCATTTTTACCCCTATTATAATCACTTTAAAATCAGTTATAGTATAATAAATTTTACACCTACAAGTCAATTAATTTTAACCCCTATGCAACATAAATTTAAAGCTTTTATCATACAAATATATTGATGGTAAAAACTAAAAAAATATCTTCTTCTATATTGACTGTTCTAAAAGTTTCATTTACAATTGTTGGCACAATTATCGGTGCTGGTTTTGCAAGCGGAAAGGAAGTTTCTACCTTTTTAGGAGTTTACGGAAACATCGCATACCTTGCGTGTTTCTTGTTCGGTTTAGCATTTTGCCTTGGCACAATCTACTTTTCTTCAATGGATAAAACTATCTTATCGCCCTTTTTAAAAACCGCACTAAATATTTGCATTTTCTTCTCTGAATTTACTTCTATTATTGCGATGCTTGCTGGACTTCAATCTATTTTTGATATGATTTTTACCAATAACATTCCTTATTATATTAGTCTTGTATTAATTTTTTTAATAATAATACTAGGATTTAATGGACTAACATCTACCAATTTAATACTTGTTCCTATTTTGGTAGTTTCTCTCATTATTTTTGGGATTATTGGAATAAAAACCGCACCAACATTTTCGCTTGCAACTACAAAATGTGTACCAATATTTTTTACCACATCACTTCCATTATATATAGGAATGAACCTTTTTAACGTTTATCCAATCGCCGTGGAGTTTTCTTCCTATCAAACAAAAAAAGAAAGCATTTTTAGTTGCATAATTGCAAGTACCTTACTTACTACCCTACTATTCTGTTTTTGCTTTACAATTTTAAATATATCATCTTCGTGCGTAAATTGTGAATTGCCACTAATAATCTATATACTAGATACCGCACCACAATTTATTACTCTTTCTATAATAACTTTAGCAGTAGCAATAATTACCACCATTATTTCAGATGGTTTTGTAGTTCACTCATTAATTAAAAAGAAGGTTAAAAAGCACGACAATATTGCTCTATTAATTATCTTTATAATAGCCTTTTTAATTTCAAGACTAGGATTTTCTAATATAGTAGAAAACTTTTATCCTATTATTGGACTTATTGGAACTATGTTTACACTTATCCTAATTGGAAGAGGAATTTACCTAAAACTAAAATTTAGAAAAAAACAAAAACTATCTCCGTCAAGTTTAAAAATATAGTTTTAGTATTTCTTATTACATATTATCATACACAATTTATTCTAAATTGTTTAGACATAAAAAATTGACCTAAATAATTAGGTCAATTTTTGTTATCTATCAATGCTATCAATTAGTCTTCCATTTTTACTATAGACTTTAATTTTGCACTTTTCGTCAGTAATTTTTTGCATTGCTTCTTCTTTAGACTTTTCTTTAGCAATTACTCTATTGCTCTTTTTTACCGTCCAATAAGAACCATCTTTACTTTCAGCAATTGTATAAAGTACAATACCTGCGTTTTCAGTTTTCTTTGTTTGACGGTTTTTATTGATAAATTTTTGTTGCTTTTTATTCTTTTTAATGCAAACATAAACAACATAACCAATTCCAGCACAAGCGACTAACGAGCCTAGTATAATTCCTAAAATTCCCCAAACGCTCATACCTTTTTCTGCTTCTTCTGGGAAAGTAACTATAAAATTAATGGTATCTACTGCGGTTAATCCATCCGAATCTGTTACTGAATAACTAACTGTATAAATTCCCGCATTTTCAACTTCTACGAAAAGCTGATCACCATCACTTTTAATTTCAATAATTTTACCAGAATTATCTTTTACAACGATATTATCTTTGCCAAGCTTAATAATGTTGCCAAATTTATCAACCGCTGTTGCTTTAATTAAGTTAATTCTTGTAACAGCTCCGCTAACTATTGTAGATTCATAAGGTTTTTCGATATTAATCACTGGTTTTTGAATATTACCTGAACTAATGGTTTCGGTTAAAACCTTAGAAATACCTTCATAATTAAATGTATGACGGAAGGTAAAATTATCTACCCTATCAATGTGTAAAGTGTTATTTTCAAATTGAACGCTTCCACTTGTAGCAGTTACTACAGAAGATAGCAATTTATATCCAAAATAATTTCTAATATAAGGAATAGAAATTGTTACATCACTACTACCAATTGTACCATCTGCGTTTTTAATAGAAACTACCTTTTTTGTACTTGTATAAAATTCTGGAGTGCTTATTTCACCAGTTTTTGCAACTATAAGTGCTGAACGGCTAGATTGGTTATCGGTAATTTGAATTGTACCAGAAGTTAGTGCAATAATATTACCATTTTCTATTACATAGTTTGCAGTTGCTTCAATAGTGTAATCGTTTCCATATGCCCAGAATACTCTATCTCCAACATTCACTTCTAGTCTATTATTATACTTTAATTCATAACCGGTTGTATCTAATCTAAAGTTATGTGCAAATGGCTTAATGTTTTCAACATCAACCTTGCCTTCAAGTCCAATACCAATATAACATTCTTTATCTGCTTCGTTGTAGGCGTTTAAAACTATTACAAAATTATTCCTTGTTTCTTCAACTGTTATACTAGCAATTTTACCATTGTGATAAATTACTTTCTTTGGCACAACAGCAGATTTACCATCTTCATATACTAAGCAGTTGGTTGCATTTGAGCCAGTTAAATTGAATACATATCCATCATCGGTCTTTATTACAGAAACACTACCCGCTGTAACACTTCCAACAATAGCATCACTATTTGTGTTTGTTTCATATACCTTAACTGTAATTGCCTTTTCAGCAGAGTTTCCACAACTATCAATTGCAGTATATATAAATGTATATGTTCCAGCATCCAAAGTTAACCTTTGTCCCATCATAACATTCTCAGCACTTGCACCATTCTTTTTATATGAAACGGTCAAATTTACGCCATTTGAGCTTTCGCCGGTATTTAGTAAATCGGTTACCTCAACGAAAGGAACTGTAAAGTTCGATGCACTTGACTTTATTATAGATTCATAATCTTCAAGTTCTCCAAATTTTGGTGCTTGATTATCTGAATAAGAATTACTATCCTTGACAATCTTTACAACATTTGTTGCAGTCCATGTATGGTTACCAACTGTTCCTAAATCTAAAGTGTAAGAGTAATCTGCATTAATTATTCTTCTCTTTGTATCAATATTATCGTAAGTTAAATCAGTTTTATTAGATTTTAGAATAACACTTGTTACAATATCATCTGTTTTATTTTCGGTAACTGCAACAAAATCATCTTCACCAACGACTTTACCAGTATCATTCGGATAACTTAATTTAATTCTAACATTTTTAGATGCAAACATACCCAATTTATCGGTATATCCATTTGCCATTGTTACAGATGCCCTAGAAATAGCAAAACCGCCTTCTGCTTTAATGTCTTCAATGGTTATAAAGTCATTTACCAACCCATCCGATTTTATGTAAACACATTTGTTATTAAACTTAAATGGGGCTTCAATAGTTCTTTCTAAACCAGTTTTAGTATCCTTAATTGTTATAGTAAACTTCTTTGCTCCAGCTTCATCTAAGTCGGTTATTTCAGCTAGGTTAAAGGCGTCCCCCTCAAATGTACCAAGATAAATTTCTTCACTTTCGCTTCCGTCAAAATCAAAAGTTACTGTTACATTTTGGTCTTTAACTTTTCTGCCATATTTGTCATAAACGGTTGCACCTAATTTATAGTCCTTAAACATATAAATTACGCCGTTCTTTTCTATTTCTTTTAAGTCATCATTATATTCAAAATGATATAAAGCATCTTCGTTATCAACACTCTTTATTTCGTTTTCGCTGTAAGTATCTCCAAACTCAACCGTTACATACTTATATATTCCATTCTTTGAATATTCAATATAATAAGTGCCCTTAACATTTGAAATGTTAGAGAATTTGTTATTACTTACAGATACTTCTTCGCCATATGGAGAATAAACCTTAATTTGCACCCCATCGGTTGAGCAATTTGGAATTGTAACTAGAGTTCCAGTTTTAGCAAATGCTGAAATTTGTTGAGTTAAAACAATTTCATTGTCTAATACGCTATTTACAACTATATATTCTTGCTTTGAATATACCCCGTCACTATTTTTATATTGATAAGCATAAAGTCCTGGCATAACAAAGGTGTAAGCAGTTGTGCTGACATCAGTATAATCATGTAAAACTTCACCAGATGGCGACCAAAGTCTAAATAATCCGTTATCAAATGTGACACTTTGACCGACTTCAATAATCTGTGTATCTCTTGCATTTACGGTAAGTTCTGCAAGTGTAGTACTTGTTAAAGATTCATCTGCAAAAGTCCATCTATTTATAATAGACGGAACACCCATTGCACCGACTGCAACAGTACACGCCATAGCAAAACTTAAAAATTTCATATTGCGTTTCATATTTTTAGTATTCTCCTAATTTTCTTTAAATAGTGTTATATCTACCTATATATTTTAAAACATTTTGACGCTAATTGTCAACAACATTATTATACATTAAAAACCTTTTATTTCCCTAGATTTATCAATCAAAAGCAAAAATGTTACGAAACTTGAAATACCACCTACAAAAAGCCCAACCAACGAGGGAATTAAACAATCTTGCATACTAACCTTTATAATAATATATTGCATACTACCATAAGTATCAACAACGATTATTCCAACTATAAAACCTAATATAATCATAATTAAACTATTAATTACCGATTTAAAGATAATCTCTTTGCAAGTATCCGACCTAAGTTTACCCATATTTGTTTTTGCAATGTATGTTTCCTTTTCTAAAACAACATTTAAAACATTTAATGTAATAAGTACAATGGTCACTAAAATTAAAATTACAATTCTTACATCTGACACTATGTTTTCTACTTCTAACGAATTTGAAATAATATAGTTATACGCCCCACTAACATTTTGACTAAGATTAGCAATATAAAAACCCATTTTTGCTGTTATAATGGCAGGAACGATAATCGCCCCCGCCATACAAACTAGTCCAATAATAATTGTACTGATATATCTTACTTTATTCATTAAAAATGAGTCTTTGTAAATTTTAAATTGATCTAACATTAAATAATCAACCTACTTTGTTGTCTTTTTCTTCCCCGATTTAACAGGTTGAATCATAAATTCCGAACTCTCTTCAACTTGTTTTTTTGTAGTACTCTTTTTGCTTTCGCTAGTTTTTACTGATTTTGTACTTGTTTTTTTTGCGGGCTTTGTCTGGTCTGTTTCAATTCCAGAAATTGACAATTGCTCACCGGCTTTTTCTTCTTCTCTTTTTCTATTTTGCTCTTCTTCTGCAAGTTGTTTTTCTTGTTCTTCTTTTAGAGCAAGTGCTTCACCAATACTCATTCCCTTATTTTGAGAATTTTGTTTTTGTGGAGTGATAACAGTTTTTCTAACGCCAGACGATTTTTTTTCGGCAATCTTTTCATCTATGCCTATCACTTCACCCATATTTTTACCACGGGTAACTTTTAAATTTTCTACAACCATACCACGGCTAACCGTAAATACTCTCTTTGCCTTAAACAAATATCTCTCGTCATTACTTACAACAACTACAGTTACACCATCTTTATTTAATCTGTTTAACAAGTTAAGAATCATCAAACCCGATTCTTCATCTAGTCTTGCAGTAGGATTATCTATTAAAACAACCTTTGGTTCAAGAACTATTGCTCTTGCAATCATAACTCTTTGAAGTTGACCAGCAGACAAATCTACTGGTTTTAACTTAGCAATAGCACCCGATAGTCCAACGCTATTTAACGCTCTTTCTATCATTGCTCCTCTTTCTTGCTTTTTAATTTTTGCCCACCTCAAAGCAATTCCAACATTATCTTCTACTGTAAGTTTATCAAACAAATCTAAATTTTCGGATACAAATCCAAACTTTTCTAATCTTAGTGCAGATAATTGCTTTGGGGTATATCTTGAAAGTTCTATACCATCAATGTAATACTCCCCTTCAAAATCCATATCTCTGCCACCGACAATATTCAAAATTGCACTTTTGCCCGAGCCATTAGCCCCTTGAATGCATACAAAATCACCTTGCCTAATCTCCAAACTCACATTTGTAAGTACTTTTACCGTTTGTTTTTTTGAATTTAATACTGTTTTGCATACATTTTTTAAACTTAACATCATTTTTCTCCTTGCAATTTGTTTATGTAACTTTATTATAACACAACCAAAACGAAAAAGTGAATAGTATTTTTTAAAATTTTCGTGAAAATTTATAACTAATTAATATTTTTCATTAATATATACTAACTTATCCGCAATTTTTTGACAAATTTAGTTTTTTATTGCTTGACAACAAATATATGCTGTGCTATACTCTACTCAAATTCCGATTGAAGCAAAGTGGCGATTTGCTAGGAGGCAGTAAAATGCTGTCCGTAGGGCAACCTACGTTAAAAAATAAGAGTGGGTAAAATTTACCAATTAGGGTGGAACCGCGGATTATCAACCGTCCCTTGTAAAAAACTTTTGGAAAATCAAAAGTATTTTGCAAGGGTTTTTTGTATTATAAAATAAAAAGGAGATTATTATGGAAAAAAAATTAACAATGGACACCATCGTAAATCTTTGTAAAAATCGTGGAATTATCTTCCCAGGCAGTGAAATTTATGGTGGTTTCGCAAACACTTGGGACTTTGGCCCAATAGGCGTAGAATTAAAAAATAACATTAAGCGTGCATGGTGGAAAAGGTTTGTACAAGAAGACCCTTCTACTTACGGCGTAGACGCTGCAATACTAATGAACCCAACTACTTGGGAAGCCAGCGGACACGTTCAAAGTTTTGGTGACCCAAAGATGGACTGCAAAAATTGCAAACAAAGATTTAGAGCAGATACATTAATCGAAAAGCATGACAAAACTGGCACCGTCGTTCCAGACAAGATGACATTTGAAGAAATGGAAAAATATGTAGCAGACAACCACATCTGTTGCCCAGTTTGCGGTAAGCAAGATTGGACACCAATTCGTCAATTTAAACTAATGTTTGAGACAAGCCGTGGAACTATAGACGGTCAAAAAGATACCGTTTATCTTCGTCCAGAAACTTGCCAAGGCGAATATGTAAACTTTTTAAATGTTCAAAGAAGTTGCAGAGCAAAAGTTCCTTTTGCAATTGCCCAAATTGGTAAATCATTCAGAAACGAAATCACTCCAGGAAACTTCCTATTTAGAACTATTGAATTCGAACAAATGGAATTACAAAGATTCTGCCATGATACCGATTCTATGAAATTTTACAACGACTACAAAGAACGTGCATTAAAGTTTGTAGAAGACTTAGGTTTATCTGCAGATAGACTAAGATTTCATGACCACGATAAACTAGCTCACTACGCAAAAGCTGCATGCGATATTCAATACTTGTTCCCTATGGGCTGGCAAGAACTAAATGGTATTCATCATCGTGGCACGTGGGATTTATCTCGTCACCAAGAATATTCCGGCAAAAATATGAGTTACCTTGACCCATTTACCAACGAAAGATTTATTCCAACCGTAATTGAATATTCTATTGGTGCAGATAGATTAATGCTTGCAATACTTTGCGAAGCATATGACGAAGAACAACTTGAAAATGACACAAGAGTTGTATTACACTTAAACCCTGCAATCGCACCATACAAATGTGCAATTCTTCCACTACAAAAGAATTTAAACGAAAAAGCTTTAGAAGTTTATAAAAATCTTTCTAAACACTTTAATGTAGACTATGATGAATCTGGTTCTATTGGTAAAAGATACCGCCGTCAAGATGAAATTGGTACACCTTTCTGCATAACCATAGATTTTGACACTCTAGAAAATGATACCGTAACCATTCGTGACCGTGATAGTATGGAACAAATTAGATTGAATATATCCGACCTATATTCATACATAAACGACCGCATCCAATTTAACTAATTTAAAAATCAATTCAAAACCTTAAATAACTTTTATAAAATTTTAAAAATTAAAAAGTTTAGAAATTAAAAAACATTGGAATTATCTCCAAATGTTTTTTACACGTTTAATTTTATAACCGTTTTACATATTAAATCAAATTGTAATATAAAATATACCTTTAATTACGTTTAAAAATTTCAACAATTCCTGTAGTCCCATTCATCTTCACTAATTTCGTTTTAGCTAAAATATCAATGTTATTATACCCTACTCCGCAAATGCATGGAACATTTAACTCTCTAGCAATTATCGCTGCGTGACACAACAATCCTCCCTCTGCAGTTATTATTCCAGCCACATCCATTAAAACAGGAACCCATTCAGGATCGGTGCAATCGGCAAGCAATATTTTTCCTTTAAGAAACTTTTTTGAATATGGCTTTGCTGTTACAAATATTGGAACCCCCTCACACACTCCCGACGATGCAGGAATTCCTCTTATAACGTCATTTGTTTCCTTTTTGTCTGTTTCACATCGAAATATAGTTTTTGTAACAGGCCTATATTGCAAAAGTATTAAGTTTCCGTTTTTTATACAAAATTCAAAATCTGAAACATTACCCATCGTGTTTTGCAAATTCATTAGGTATCTACCAACAGAACCTCTTTTGCTTTTCAATGTAATTTTTTGCGGTTTAATACCCCAAAACTCATAACATGGTGTCACCTTACCTGATACCAATTTTTCTCCAGATCCGCCAACATATTCTAAATGACCACTTTTCTTATCGCTGCCAATCCAAACTCCCGAATACTCCGGACTATAATATTCTTGTAACACAATTGACATATATGGTTGTCCAATTTTAAACCTTTTTATATAAGCACAAACTCTTTTATTATTAACTGAGTGTAATACTCTAGAAATTGAGTCTAAAATTTTATTTTTCTCCACATTTAAATCCGTATCAAATAATCCAGCAAAAGAATATTTATTTCCATCCTCCAATGTTGCCGAACTCCTTACTGCATATGAAATATTTGGCAAATTGTCTATTTCTTCAGTATACAAACTATTCTCCGCTGAACCCACAGGAATTACAAAAGATTGCGGAATCTTGATTTTGTTAGCCATTAATTTGGTTAATCCTAACGCTTTACCACCTATTACTGCACTAATTTTGTTAAACACGTAACTATGTGAAAATTTAACTAAGGTTTCCATGTTAATAATAGGACAAATGTTTAACATATACAAGGCGTATAAAACTTGTTTTTTGAACTTGCTTAAATAAGGGAATTTGCTAATTGCATATCTTTCAAATTCATCTCTTAATTTATGATGCCTATTTATTATAATTTTCTTATGATATGTATTTTGGTCATCCTGCCAAGATTTTAAAAATAAATAAAGTTGAATTATAACATCGGATTTTTCATACTTCCTTGGATTTTTTGTCAATATTGCATTCAACTCCGAAGGATTTTCTTTATCTATCTCTGATAGTTTTGATAAAAAATTTTGGCCATACCTACACTCCAATTCTTCCTTTAAATAGTCGGTAACTATACTTCCTTCAACTATTATTTCAATCAATCCAAAATAACAATAAAGCTCTCTTTCATAAAAATATTTTTCATCTATATCTAGATTACCAAAATCTATAATTTTAATTAATTGGTCTATTTTGTTTCTAATCAATAAAATGTTTTTATTCAAGTTCTCTATGGAGAAGTCTTTTTTTATAGAACTAATTATTTTAACAAAGAATTTACTTATTTGGGGGTTTATTATGGAATCCAATGTTACTAATTCTATCCACTGTTCATCTCTTGCAAAACTATTTAGTTTATATAAAAAATTAACAAATTGCCTATATGTCTGATTATTAAAATTATAAAGTTCACATTTTGATGAATGTTTTAATTTTATCATTACCATCTTTTCACCTTACTAACATGCAACGCCTAAATACACAGACTGATTTTCTAAAAAATTCTTAAACTCATCCTCCGTAATTCGAGTTAATTCTTTTAATTCACTTTTTAGCGTTACTTCTTTATTATGTATTAATTTGTGATATAAATTATGCGTATGCTTTTCGCTACCTAAATACTCATTGTGTTTTAATACTCGTATATAGTTTAAAACTTTGCTAAATTCATAATTGCAAAATAATTTAGTTTGTAAATACTTATTTATTTCTTCTAACACCCTAACAAATACTTCAGATTCACATTTAATTTCTACAATAAGCATATATAATCCTTGTATAAAAACGTATGCATGCTCAATACTATATATCAGTCCATGTTCATTTCTTAAAATTTTATACAACCCATTATTCTCGGAAAAATTCAGATATTCTAATATTTCCATCTTCACTTTGTCTTTACCTCTAGTAGTATCTGGGATAATTATTTCAATAGTGCAAAATTCATCAGTTTTTTTTAAGTTACAACAAGAAATTTTAAATTTTGAATTACAATCTTGCTTAAAATGTTCTTGCATAAAATCTTTTCCATCTATTCTTATGATTATTTGATTACGCCTTATGTTTGAATGAATAAATTTTAAAAATTTATCGTATGATATTTGTTTAATATCTTCATATCTCCCTTGCACTGTCAAGGTTGGAATCTTTAGCGACCTATTTAACATTGTTAGTAATAATTTTTCATCGTCAGCGCTTTCATATAACATTGATTCACGAAGCAAAATCTTTTTTTCTAAATCAAAATATTCTTTAAGGTTTTTCAAATTATCGAATTTTGACTTTACATATTCATAAATTAATTTTCTAGAAGTTTTCAATAATTCAAATTGTATATCTATATAATCAAAATTCGTAGCACCAAAAACCATAACACCTTTTTTCATTAACCAATCATCATGTTCGATTAATGATACAAAAATATGTTCGAATATATGTGCATATATTGAAGAACTCGTGTCTTCAATATTATATTTAATTATAATTTGTGCCTTACTAAATTTCATGAGCAGAATATCCTTGATTTATTAAATCTTTATCTACGACTTTAAATCCTTCTGGAGTTAATTGAAACACTTCATCAGCAACTTCTGAAATAAATTTTCTATCATGAGAAACTGCAACTATTGCACCCTTATAATTTTTAAAAACATTTCTTATGATGGGATTTGATAATGGACTTAAGTTTCTCGTTGGTTCATCCAACAACAACAAACTGGCATTGCTCAAAACCAACTTCAACAAATATAACTTAGCTTTCTGTCCACCAGACAACTCGTTAACCAATCCTTCTGTTTCTTCGCTTGTAAACTTCATACTACCAAGATATGTTCTAGCTTTCGTAATATCATCTTTGGTGTGACAAAAAGAAGATATAAAATCTAAAACACTTTCAAAATTATTAAGGTAATCATCATAATTTTGTGGCATATACGCAACACTTATATTACCATCTTCATATAACTTAGAATATAATTTCTTGATAAAAGTGGTTTTTCCTACTCCGTTGTCACCAATTATAACATATTTTTTCGAACCAAACATACTTAAATGTAAGTTTTTTGACAAAATTTTACCACCAACTTCTAAACTTGGTATGTTAGTTTCAAATATTTTTTTAGCAAGAGCAGTCTTATCTTCTCCTAATTTAATAGTTATTGCTTCTTCTGGGTCAGGGATTTCCCTAAAATTTTCTCTTTGTTTTTCAAATCTCTTCTCTTGAGATTTTACCGACTTCATTTTTTTCTTTAATAGTCTTGCACCAGCAGGATCCTGTCGGGTAATTGTATTTAATTCATAATCAACTCTGTTATAAACTTGTCGCCACTTTTCCATTCTTTTTCTATCTTCTTCACGTTCTTTAAGTGCAATTTGCTCGTCTTTTTGTAGTGTTTCATTTCTATCTTGCACAAAATCTTTATAACCCAGTCTTTTAAATGTCGTTTTCGAAACTCTTTTCTTTTTTAATTGTTCTATATGAATAATTGCATTTGCAGTGTTTTCCAATAACGTTTCATCGTGTGAAATATATAATATTGGTTTTTCGCTTTTTGAAATAAAATTTTCTAACCACTGCAACGACTTAATATCCAAATCATTAGTTGGCTCATCCAAAACCAATATATCAGGATCATCTTTTAGTATTTTTAAAAGTTGAATTTTAATTTTCTCTCCACCCGACAAGCTTCCTATCTTTATTTCATTTTCAAACATTCTTTCATCTAAGTTTAATAATGACGCTAGCTTATAAAGTCGGTCAAAATCGTTATATCTATCAAAATCTTCTTCGGCGTTTGGATCATCTTTCAAAAAATATGAAGTCACCGTTTCAGAATTCCATTCACTTGGAATAAACTGGCTTAAATATCCTATAGTGTGTCCGTGTTTGTTTATTTCTCCTTTAATTGTCGCATACTTTACCAGGTTTTTATCAACTATTGCTTTCACAATAGTACTTTTACCATTACCCTCTTCACCAATAATAGCAATTTTATCTCCACTATTTAAAGAGAAAGTTAAATCTTCTATAAGATTACGCCCGTTTTTATTTATAGTTATAGACAGTTTATTCACATCTAACATCCTTATTCTCCTTATTTTAAATATTTAATAGTTAATAGTTTTTTGTTTAATTCGTCCAACAATTTCTTTTGACAATCATTGGATTTCTTACTCCCCGTTTTTAAATAACCATTAAATCTACAACCACTATTACATAACGGAATAAAACTACATTTTTTATTAAAACACTCCTTATAAAGTTCTGGATACAAATAGTTATTTAATTCTTCATCTTTATAAATAGTAGATTCAATAAACTCCTTTCTCCCAACACCACTTAAGCATTTATAAATGTCACCATTAGGATAAATTACAAATGCATTATTTAATTTTGCTGTACACATTCCTTCTAGCATAAATAAATCCTGCATTTGAAAACCTAATTCCAAAGCCTTTTTATATAAAGAACAATAAGCATCTATCATTTTTTCATCTTTCAATATATTTTCAGATATGTAATTTTCCGCTTCCGTATCACCAAACGTATCTGATATATAACCCAAAGACAAAACTATACCTTTTGTTCCAAATAAATCTTTAAGAGTTGGTAAATAGTCCACTATATTTAAAAAATTAGACTGGTCAAAATTCAGTCGAATGCTAATATTTTCAATTAATTTATTATTTTGAATGTACTTTAAATTTTTTATAATTGTTGAGTAACCATCATCACCTGAATTTCATCAATCTTCTAGAGTTATGAATTTCCTTAGGTCCATCAATCGTTACCTGTAATCTTTGCCAATTGTATCTACTTAGTAAATTACTTTTTTCAGGTGTCAACAAATATCCGTTAGTAACAATTTGGGTTCTATATTCAATACTATACAACCTTGATAATTCATCGAGTTTTTGTAATATGCTTGGAACAACTTGCCAGTTTACTGTAGGTTCTCCCCCATGTAATATATATGTAGCACTATGAATTTCGGGATGTTTCTTAATATGATTTTCAAGATAAATAATAATATCGTTTACTTTATCTTGAGAAAGAAAATGATGCCTTTCAATTCCACATTGATAACAATATACGCAGTTAAAATTACACGCGGTAGTTGGCAATATATGAACGCTTAAATGATCGAATTCTTTGTGCTGATTTAATAATGCTTTCATATAATTTTCTTCTTCATTGATGCCATCATCTAGTAAAAATTCGTTTTCTACTAAAGCATTTTTTATTTCTAAAAATTCTTCTAATTCTAAAATATTTGTATTTTTTTCAATTTGTTCAACAATACTCGCATCCAATATTATAACTGATTCGTTCAAGGTATTATACAAAACTACCTCATTGTTTTTTATGTCTGACTTAATATAAAAATTTGTTAATTTCATTTTCTTTCTCCCAAATAAAGTAAATAATCTTTACGATCTTTGACTGCAACAGCTGTCTTTACTGAAAGCTATTGAGCTTTTTAAAATAGATTTAGACTTCTGTGCTTTCTTAATAATCTTAATCATATTCTTCACCCTCCTTGTTTTCATAATATCAAACATTTAAAACAAAGTCAATATTTTAGAATACCATTTTTGAAAATCTATTAAAAATTTTATTTATCAAAAAAGAACCAGAATATTAATCTGGTTCTCTTGAATTTATTATAAATATAAACTAAAGTACAAATTTTTTGAAACAAACAAAATACAATATGAAAATAATATAACTTTTAAATGATTTTAATAACAAAAACTAATCGTACAATAACTAGAATTTTTTATATTTCAGTATACTGTTTTAATAAAGAGTTGTTCTCTAATAGTTTTCCAGCACCAAGAACATCTATTGCCGTTGTATAATCTTCAACTCTAATATTTATGCCCAGCATTTTCTTAAAATATTGTTCAACTCCCGTTACTAAACTTGCACCACCCATCAAGCAAATTCCGCCATTTACGACATCTTGTACTATATTTGGTGGGCAATTATTTAAAACGGTTTTTATAGCATCAACTACACTTGCGTAATATGGTTCTATAGCTGAAAATAAATCTGCCGAATTAACTATTTGGTCTTTTGCCATTTTGGTTTCTGTATCTATCCCGCTAACTTCTGCACGAGATGAATCATTTTTATATAGACTTGCGACATCTTCCTTTAATTTTTCTGCAACGCCAAAACCAATTTGCAACTTAAACTTATCTAAAATCGTTTCTTCTATGGCGGAATCTATAGTTAGTCCACCAACGCCAACGTTTACACCAGCGATGATTGAATTCATACTACATACGGCAATATCGGTAGACCCACCGCCAATATTTACCATACAAATACCCTTTGGCTCATCCACATCAAAGTTATATCCTAGCGCTCCACACATAATACTTGGAACTATCTTTACATCAAAAATACCGACATTGTAGCACACTTCTTCAAGTAGTTTTCTATCTTGAATATTGTAACTTAAAGGAACACAACAAACCGCCTTTATTTTTGGTTTTACTAGTCCCCTTCCTAAAACTTTTTCTAAGAAGTACTTTAGCATAACTTCACAAAGTTTAGGGTCTACAATTTTTCCTTTCTCTATTGGGCTTACTACATGGGTCAGTTCGTCCGTTCTTCCAAGCATTCTCTTTGCTTTTATGCCGACGCCCCTAACGGTTCTATCTTTATTGTTTCCAGTAAAAGCAACGAGAGATGGTTCAAATAGCACCAACCCTTCGCCTTGTTTTAAAATGGACGTATTGGAACTTCCAAGTTTAATAGCGATTGTATACTGCATTTAACCCATCTCCCGAAAAATTATTCCCCGATTAAATTTTATCCTTTATTCTAAAGTATTTCTAATCTCTTTTTAAATAGTTGTTCAAAAGCCTTTTCCATAGTACGAGCTTCTTGTAATTCAAAAGACTTATCTATTTCGTTTTCTGTTTTGAATATAACGCTATCACCCAAAATATCGCAATGAATATCGGTAATTGCATTATTCATACCTATATCAAAACACTCTGCAAGTCTTAGCATTGTACCAAGTTTTTTAACTGCAAGTGCGTCTTCTGGTTCAAATAAAGATTGATATTTTATCCAGCTTGCAAGGTCAATTTCTTCACCATGATGAAGTGACGCTACAAAGGAAGCAAGTATCTGTTCTCTATGTGTAAGACCTAAGATTTCTTTATTTAAAATTGCATATGCACTATGAGCCGAATGTTTATAATAATTAATTATATAACCTATATCGTGTAATGCCCCTGCAACTTTTAATACCTTTAAATATCCCTTTGGCAATTTATGTACGACTTTTAGTTCTCTAAAAATTATTGAACTTAGATTTGCAACTTGTTTTGAATGTTGTTGTTGACGTTCATCCAAATTCATGATTGCACCACTTACGCCAAATTCCAATATATCTATAATTGGCTTATCTTGATTTAATACTATTGTCTTTTCCAAAATCCTGCCTTCAAGTACGCCATTTTTAGATATTATTACATTTTCAGTTTCAAACATAGCGAAAAGTTTTTGCATTATAATTAACGAAACTACAAAAGTGTCAACTCTTCCGTCATCCAAGTTCTTAAGTTTTTTAGTATCATCTAGTCCCATTTTCAAAACTTGCTCAATAATATGTTCCATATCTTCTTTATTCATTTCAAAGTTATGCGAACGATTAAACGGATACTTTTTGAATTTCATTACCATTTTAGATAAATCTTCAAAATATCTACCAATACCAACAAACTTTAATGGCTTCACTTCGTCAGCCCATTCAATAGTTTTTAATTGAGCATCTATATAACTTGATATTGCTTCTATTCTTTTTTCTTCTTCACTAAATTCATCTTTGCTAAAATTTTGCAAAAGTGTTACTGGTCCAAATGAGAAAGTTGCACTATTTACAACGCCCCTTCTATTATAGTGAACTAGTCTTAATGAATCTTGTTCCAACAAGCAAGCAAATGCTTTGTTAGAATCTACAGTTGCAAGTGTCGCCTTAAATAAAGCGTTTGACTGTTCGGTTTCATCACAAAAATCTAATTTGAAACCGCATTTTGTATATACTTCGTCCACAAAACTATTAAGATTTTTGGGTTTTAAGTCACTTAAAAAAGTACCTATGGTGTGAGATTTATCTACACCAAACATATTGCAAGTTTGCTTAAATTGTTTTAAAACATCTAGCGCCTTATCAATTTGTGGTCTTTTGAAAAAATGGTCTTTTTCGAAATCTTGCCCTAACTCTAATGGAACAACTCTTTTGGTTATTATATTAAATAGAGCGTTTGTTTTTGTTTCAGCAATAATTAATTTTGCCATATAATTGTTGATTTCAATAAATGCGATTTTTTCCATAATCATTCTCCTAAAAAAAGTAGAGTCCCCCTATTTAACGCATTTATTATAACATATTTGAACCAAAAAGTATATAGTTTTTTTTATTTTTTTAAATTTTGTCTAAGTCGGACATAGTCTTTACAATTGTGCCATTAGGACACGCTTTTACACATTCCATACACTTAGTACACTTAGATTTATCAAATAAAATTGTACTATCGTCAGCAAACGATAATGCACCCGTTGGGCAAACCGATACGCAGTTACCACACTTATTACAGCCTACCGAACAAACATTATTTATTTCGGTATTAACTTGATTATTGACACAATATTTACAAGCCGTTACAACTTCTTGATCTAGAGGTATCATCTTAATTAATTTATCTGGGCAAACTTTTGTACACGCACCACAACCTATACACATACTACGATCCACTTCTGCAACACCCATCTCATTTTTAAATATTGCCATAGTAGGACAAACCTTTGCACAGTCCATACAACCAAGACATGCATACTTACAATTCTTTACGCCATTGTACATTCGGTTCATATATGCACAAGTCTGCACTCCTTCATAATGGAAGTCCTCGCTTGCACGATTTCCACCCTTACAAAAAACATACGCAACTTTATCCCCACTCGTTTCGGCATTCAATTCAAGCAATTCTTTCAATTCGTCCTTTTTATCTGTAGAAAGATTAGGACAATCGCTCAAGTCGTACTCGCCATTTTTTAGACCTTCTGCGAACTTTGCACAATTAGTTCCGCATTTTTTACAATCTGGTTTTCCTTCTATAGATTTTTTTACAATGTCAGTTGTAGCACTATCCTTTTTCTTGATAAAGCAAAGATATACCACTAAGTAAATTAGTGATAATACTCCAAGCAAGCCCAGCAAAAAGAATAACAATTGAATAACTTTCATAACATTTTTCTCCTAAAAAGCGGTAAAAATAATTGCAAGAACCATAACTACTAAAAAGCTTAATGTTAAACCGCTATACCTATCAGCAGTATCTTTATGAGTATAATTTTTCTTTATTCCAGCGATAGTTAATAAAATTAACCATGTTCCTATTCCGTTAAAAATCACATAAAGCAATTGATAACCAAACTTCATAGAAACCGATAAAATACCTACCATATACATCATTTCGGTACAAGCAAGTATTGGAATAAAGTACTTAAATTGTTTTACAAATGCAGGACAAACCTTTGTGCAAACAAATTCAGCAAGTTGTACCATACAAGCAATAACAACCATAGCTACCAAAAACAACAATCCGCCAAGACCAAAGTGTGTTAGTATAATTTTACAAAGTGCAAGTATAAGCGACGATGCTAGTTGCACGCAAAATAGTACCAAACTATAAATAGACGCATTTTTATACGAACGTGTTTCATTCATAGTTACGTCAATGCCGGTACAATTTCCAACCAAACAATTATTTGCAAGAAGTCCAGCAACCAAGACACCTAAAAAACTCGTGTAATCCATATTACTTATCTCCTTCTGCATTTGTATTGCTTTCTTCTGGCTTCTCTTCTGTACTTGCTACATTTTCTGAAACAGTTATTTCGTCCGCAGTCTTCATAGGAGTAAGTTCCATAAACTTATCTTCCAAAAATAGTTCATATCTATCTACTAAGCCCGAATAAGCAACTCTTTTCTTGTTTATATTGGCAAATATGATATTGTATACATATGCATAAATTAATACTAGCATCACTGCCCCTGCACTAGATGCAAAGAAACCAATGCCACCACCAAACAAATTTGCGCCAAACAATCTGCCAAAGCCTAAAATTTCACGAACTAAACCGACTACAAACATACATAAAGCGTACTCACCGCCCATAATTACACAATCAAGCATTGAGTGACGAGCATCCTTTACCTTACTTGAAGTTTCAAACATATAAATAATAACTGTTGCAGAGAATAAATAAGAAACCATATTTGTAACAATTGCCGTATTATTTGGCACAAACTCCGAAAGAATGGAATCTATCAAATATTCAACACCAATAATCAACAATACATAGCAAGGTATTCTTACACTATCTACAACAATAGGCTTAAATGCAAAATACAACAAATTACATAAAACCATAGCAACAATAAGTACCGCACCAAACTTTAACGCTTCTAATGCCGATGTACATAGCAAAACTATAGGAGCAAGCCCTATACCATAAAAGGCTATTGGGCTTAACGCTTGACTATTATATTTAACCATTTAAACCCTCCTCTATGCTTTGTCCAAACTCAAATGTTTGATATCTACTAAAAAAATCTGAACTTGAATCTTTATTGAATGCAATATTCGTTATAAGCATAATTGATATACAAAGCACCGCAAAAAACATTAAGCACAAAAATGCAGATAAAACCTTCTTATTTTTCATTATTTTATCTCTCCTGTAATTTTAGGTCTATATAATCCACGAGTTGCACTTGCTACTACAGTTACAATCATAGTTGCATAATATGCACCCATAGCATAATTTTTTGCATATTTCCACATAAGGACGGTTATAACACCTGCAAGTACCGAATATACACATTTTTCAAGTAGCGATTTTGGACAAACTGCAAAATCGGTAAGTAAAAAGAATGCACAAAGAACGGCACCGCCAGCAAATATACAATAAAAACCTTTTTCTATCCCAAAAAATATCATAGAAAAAACTAGCACAGTCGCAAGATAAATTACTGGAACTTTATAATCAATTATTTTTACTATGCAAAGATAAACTCCACCAATCAATAAAAATAATACAGCAACTTCACCAATACCGCCAACAGTTAAGCCAAATATTACCTTCATTATTCCGCCATCTGGCAATCCACCATTATGTAAAATTGCAATCAAACTTTCTCCAGTTTTAACATGCTTAAACGCCGTTGTATAGCAAAGTAACGCTCCCGAAAATCCTATTACTGTTACAATAGTTGCAACGGCTGTCGGATTTACAAAACATTTATTTTTCCCACCCGACAATCTCTTAATCACAAATTCTGCGACAATACAACCTACTATTGGATACCAACAAGGAACTCCAGCTGGCATTGTAGCGGCAATTGTTAGCGCTGTAAACAAAGTTGACCAATCTGTTATATCAAACTTTTTAGTTTTGATTAAATTATAGATTATGTCATAACCCATTGTAGTAATGGCACAAATAAGTGTTATCAAAATTGCATTTATTCCGTAAATTACAAATCCAAACAATAATGCAGGAGCAAGTGCGATAGATAGATTTATATATATTCTTTTTATACTTTCTCCGCCCTTTATATGTGGGGAGAATGAAACAATATTATTATTTTCCATTAACTTTTATACCCCCTTATCCTTAATAGTTTGAGCCCCAAACACAATTCGTTGAACCAATCTTCTTCTGGATGGGCAGATAAATCCACACGCACCACATCTTGTACAATATTCAGCACCAAATTTTTTGCAAGCAACAAAATCTTCATCTATTACGTATTGTTCAATTTGCCTTGGAAGTAAACGTCTTGGACAAACCTCCGCACATCTACCACAACCGATACAGTCTAATTCTGGAAGTTCGGTAGCTTCCGCTTCGTTTATAAATACAATTCCTTTAAGCGTTTTAGTAGTTGCACTTTCAAGACCCGCTACTGCAACACCACGCATTAGTCCACCAGCAACAATCTTTCGAACGTTTGCGCCATCGTTTGGTCTAAATGCATTTAAAATATAATCCAATGGGGTTCCTACCATCACCCAAGCATTAACACTTTCCTTTCCGCCATCTCCAACGCCTAAAATAGTAATTAATCTACGGGTATCTTGTACACCTTCACTAATAGCTTCAAACACTGAATAGCAACATGCAAGGTCTACAACAGCCATACCATATTGCATAGCATTTTTACCACCGCTAATTTCTTTTCCACCAGTTAAAGCAACAACAACTTCTCTTTCATCTCCAACAGGATATTTATCCGAAACAGTTGCAAGTTCTATAGAAAATTCACCATCGTACTCTTTTAAAGTATCTATAAATGGTGATAGTTTTTTCTCTTGACCTTCGGTAACTACAATTTTGATTTTAGTTACTCTTATACAGTTTGCAAGATAAATTGCACCGCTAATAATCTCAACTGGTAAGGTATTTAATAAGGTAACATTAGTGGACATAAAAAGTTCATCGGTTGCACCATTTACAACCAATTCAACTGGCTTGTCTTCATCCTTTAAAATTAATTTTTGATACAAAGGAACGCCATCGTTATTTACAATACCAGCATCAAAAATTCTTTTAATAATAATTTCTGGGGTAAGTTGCTCCATATCAAGTTCTGGAAGACGCTTAACTATATTACTCTCGACTCTTTCGATTATAATATGCAAACACGACCCACCATAAACAGAAGGTCGTTTCTCAAATCCCAAAACAGTACCAGCACAAGGCGAATAAATAGTACAAGTTCTACCCTTTGCAAGTACAGAACCCATTTCTACCCTTTCACCTTCTTCTACCATAATAACCGCTTCTGCACCCTTGAATTGTTTTACAGGCACAGCAATTATTGCTGGCGCACCTAGTGTGACGACCTCGCTTCTTTCGTTATACGGATTTACTTTTGGTAAGTCCACCCCTTTTGTGTATTTGTACGATTTTATATTCATTATAACTTACGCACCTTTTAATTAGTTTTCTAATCAATATAATAATATCAAAAAAATTTTCGATTGTCTAATAATTTTGGTCTATTTTACACGAAATGTGTTTTATTTTAAATGAATTCATTTTATCAAATTTCTTTTCTTTTTATATACCCAGTATTGTTTTTAGTAGACTTTACAAGTGTTATAATAAACTGAACAACCCCAAGCACAATCAAAAATATACCAAAGATAATAGAAAGCGTTTTATTTTTTAGTTTTACAGCAACTAGAACCGCCACCACCGAAACCAATGACGCCACCACCGCTATAAGCCAACTACTTTTAAAATCTATCAATTTGCTTTTGAAATAAATGATACAACAAACAATTGAACAAGGTACAAAAACCAGCAAATTAGTTGCTTGAGCAATTTGCTGATCTACATTCATAATTAAGGTTAGTGCCGGTATTAATAAGGTTCCACCGCCCATTCCCATACCAGCTAAAACCCCCGAAACAATACTTATAAGAAGATAATATAAAAACTCCATCTTTACTCCTAAATTTATTTTATTAGCATCCAAATTCCCGAAAAAATCATAACTCCGTAAAATATATAACTCAACCACTCAGCACTTATTTTCTTTAATGCAAATGTCCCTATTATTCCCCCAGCACACGTTCCAATAGTAACAGGTAAAAGTATTTTATAATCTACCACACCTTTTACGATATAGGTAATTCCACTTATTAAACAAATTGGCAAAATTACAAACACTGCAGTAGTATGCGTAAGTTTCGTATCCATTTTAAAAAGAATAGTAAGTAATGGCACTAAAAGCATTCCGCCACCAGCCCCCATAAAGCCATTTGCAAACCCTACCAAAAGGCCAATTATTATAGAAAAAAATATAAACTTCCACTTATTCATAATACTGATAGTATTAGTAAATATTGAAAATTTAATACAAAAAGTCTATTCATAAAAAAACCTACAAAAGAATTTTGTTCTTTTATAGGTTAAATTTTTACTTAGCAGCACAAATATTTAAAATTTTCATTTTGATTGTTCCGCCGGGAGCAGAAACATCTACAATGTCACCCTTTTTCTTGCCTATAAGTGATTTTCCCATAGGAGATTCATTACTAATAAGACCCTTATTAGGATTACATTCAAGTGACCCAACAATAGAATATTCGACTTCTTCATCAAACTCTTCATCATAGAGTTTAACACGTGTACCAACGCCAACAACGCTAGTATCAACGTCTTTAACATCTACTATTTTTGCAAGTCTTAAAGTTTCTTCTATTTTCTCAATCTCTGCCTCTAACTTTCTTTGGTCATCACGAGCAGCATCATATTCACTATTTTCACTCAAATCGCCAAATTCTCTAGCCGCTTTTAATTTTTCGACTACTTCTTGTCGTCTTGTTGTTTTTAAATAGTCTAAATATTTTTCTTTTTCATGATAGCCTTCTTTAGTTAAGAACATTTCTGCCATAATATCATCCTCCTTAATTTAAAAACTTATGTCGAAATTACGATTTGCTATTATATTATTACTTTTAAAATAAGTCAAGCAAAAAAAATCTCGTTTCATAAAAATTTTATTGCATAGAAATGTGTATTGTGGTAAACTACTACTTACTAAATTAATTGAGGTATGTTGCAACATGATTAGGCTATGGGCAAAAGTTATGGTAGACCATAAAATAAAAAAAGATTTAATTTATGAATCTATAGAACAGTATTCTAGAGATACATTCTTTTTGCATATCAGCGAAATTTGTCACCAGTTGGATATACCAACTCCAGTACTAATAAATGCACATTACTCAACTTATGAAAACTTTAATAATATTAAGTTTTTACCACGTGATTTTGTAGAGAGTATAGATTTTGATAATTTAGTTATCGAAAACGCTCTACTATAATCAATATATTAAGAGCAGTTTAATTAAACCGCTCTAATTGTTTCATTATATTCCAAATCTTGTTTTTTATTCACTATTTAACGCAAAATTAAATTGCGTTTTTCTTTTTTGCTCATCTTACTCCAGTTTTTCTTAGCATAATCAATTTTTTCTATCTCTTTAATTGTTAAAAATGCTTCTTTAAACATTGTTTCAGATAATTCAGGTTCTATTCGCAATTCGTCATCGTCTGACGTCATTATAAGGTTTGTAGCATAACTTGTTAAATTTTCAAACAACACCTTATTTGAACAATTTACTATAGTTGTAATAGTTGCATCGTTTCTGTATCTACCAGAAATTTTTAAAAGGTCAACCAACCAATCAATAACAATATTACTAATTTTTGTAGACCTATTTAGAGAACTTGTCCCTGGGAAATATATAATTGTATCTGAACCAAACTCTGCGTTACGTTTAATAAACTCCTTTAAAATGCTCAACTTAAAGTTTATTAAATCTTCGCTATCATCTCCAAACACTCTAACCTTAACTTCTGCACTTTCACCGATTTTTGAAAAATCTTCATCGCTAATTTCATAGCAAAACGCAACAATTGTAGGAGCCCCAAATCTTTTTGCTATACTCTGTATAATTTTAAAATGCAATGAATCTAAAAGAACCGAATCGTCAAAAATCAATGTTCTAGAACCCTTCGCTATAGGAGTTAATGAATCAACTTCTTCAATCGTTTTATATTTTTTATTAGGATAAATAATTTCTAGTTTGTCAAAATTCTCTACTCTATCTTCTTCAACCAAGAATCTACCAAGGTATTCTATAACTATAGCTTCATCGTCTCTCGGTAAAAACGAAACCGTATCTCCAGTTTTTAACTCTATAGAAACTTCTGCGCACAGTCTTAATCTCGACTTTGGGTCAATATCATAATTTACAACATATCTTTCACCATCTTCGTTTATCACAATACCATGGTTTAAAAACTCACATATTTTAGCTTCGGAAAAATCTGTAGTTGCAAATACACCACTACTCATACTTTCGACATCGGGTTCTACCGCACATGTGTAATTATAAAACTTATCTGTAGGTCGACCTCTAGTTTCCCCAAGCGAATCATCTTCTCCTAATACAATAGACAATATATCTTCAACCAAATCTTCTTTTGTTGCATTTGTCGGACTCTTTACACCAACACTTCTGCCAATATCTCGAAGTTCACTTACTGACAACTTGCCTAATGTATCTTTCTCTAATTCTCTCAATTTATCGTTCATATCACTTTTCCTGTTATAGCAAACAAAGTGCTACCATTAAGAACTTAAAAAACTCCCAAGTTTTCTTGGAAGTTTATTTATTAAAGTTACATAACGCTTACTTTCTTGCGGTCTTTGCCGACTCTTTCAAATTTAACAACACCAGTCTTTTTTGCATACAAGGTGTCATCATCGCCAATACCAACATTAGTTCCTGGATGAACCTTTGTTCCTCTTTGACGAATGATTATGCTACCAGCAGAAACAGTTTCACCAGCGTAAGCTTTAACGCCTAATCTTTGAGCATTACTATCTCTACCATTCTTTGTAGAGCCACCGCCCTTTTTGTGAGCGAATAACTGTATGTTCATAAACATCATAAGTTTATTACCTCCAATTCAATATAATCTGAAAATCCTTCATTCAAATCGGAAATACCAAGAAGCATTGTTTTTGTTATGACATCAACATCATGTTGTGTGTTCTCATCCAACCCGCTAGGAATTTCAATAGACAAAAATCCATCGTCGTCATTCCTTTTTGTTTTGGCATTTACACCAGCGACAATTAATATTCCCATTAACGCCGTTTGAACTATACTCGACAAAGCAGAACAAACAATATCTTCCCCTTTTTCTCCATAGTTGGTGTGTCCGTCACAAGTAATTTTCTTGATGCTATTTCCTTTTTTTTCAATCGTTACATTAGTCATAATAATTAACCAATAGAAACGACTTTTAGCTTAGTATATGGTTGACGATGACCTTGTCTACGATGTTCGTTCTTCTTAGCTTTGTACTTGTAAACCAAAATCTTGTCTTCTTTACCATTTTCTAAAACTTCGGCAACAACCTTAATGCCATTAGCGTCTGAACCAGACTTAACATTACCGTTGTCATCAACAAATAGTAAGCACTTTAATTCAACCTTAGATCCAACTTCTGCGTTGATCTTTTCAGTCTTAAAAAATCTGCCAACTTCTGCCTTTTGTTGCTTGCCACCAGCTTCTACAATAGCGTACATTCTTGAAATCCTCCTCTTACCAGTCTCACCGTGTGGGTGGTAAAAATTTTTACACTTAAAAAATAAACCCTTTCCGAGTGGCTCGTGAAGTATTTTAGCATATCTTTTAAATTTTGTCAACGGCAAATAACTAATAATTAGAAAAATTTCGTTATTGTTTTATAACAAAATTCCTTTTCGACTTTAATTGTTTTATAGGCTCCTTCATCTCTTCTGTGCTAATATCACAAAAAACACTTTCTTTTATAGTAAACATTTCATTTAGACTTTCATCTACAACAACGAAATAATAAAAAGATTGAGCCTTTATTTTTCGCATTATTTTATAAACTGGCATATCTTGATTTACAACTGCGTACTGAATATTTAAAACCTTATCTTTATCAAAAATTTTATCTTTAATAGAAATTAATCTAAAATAACTACACTCCGAATTTTGTTTTACAGACGAATAAAAAAGCATAAAGCCCAAAATTCCAAATGTTATATTAAATGTATAAAATATTGACAAAACGAATAAAATCATGAGTCCTAAAGCAAAAAACCTAGTAACAATATACGCATATTTTACGGCGGTTTTTCTATCCATTTTCATACTTAAAAAGGACAATAAAACCCTACCACCGTCAAGCGGAAAAATCGGAAGAAAGTTAAACACACCACAAACCATACTAGAAACGCACATTTCAATAGTAAAATTGTAAATATTAGGATTTATCCACCAAAACGCAACAATAGTAAGTGAAAGCAAAATACTTGTAATCGGTCCCGCAATCGCAACTATTATTTCATCTTTATACAAAAATTCATCTAGGTTTCCACATAGCTCTGCCCCATATGGCAAAAGTCGAACTTTTAGCAATTTGTATCCTAAATTTTTTGCCACTAAGAAATGTCCAAACTCGTGAATTAGAGCCGACACCGTATAACACAAAAATGTTATAAGCCTTCCGGTAAAATAGCAATATACGCCGAACAATACAAAAAGTGGGTGAATAGAAAGCGGAAACCTTGATTTGTTTTTTGACTTAATTTTAACCACCAAGCAACCTGGATAAACTCTTTAAACTAACCCTATTTTCATTTCTATATACTCTTACATATAGTATATCACCCACTATACTACCTAGAATATCACCCGACTTACACTTTGCACCACTCTTAATAGCAAAATAATCAAAACCATAAAAATAGCAATCAAAACCAAAGCGTTCAAAATGCAACCCCTTCATTCCATACGCTTCTACAATATTGCATTCCATTTTTAACGGAGCAACAATAAAAGACTTTGGGTTTGTGTGCATAGCAATAAAACCATCTGAAGTTTCTTCAAATGATTTTATTTCGCAAGGGTACACTATACCAAAAAAATCATCTGAGTATACTTCTTGCCCCACACTCTCAGAGTAACTTACATTTTTAGTATTAAATAATGATAATTTTATGTCAAAAATATATATACATTCACTGCTAAACATCAACACCAAAAACGCTATGACTCCGATTTTTTTAAATCGCTTCATATTAATATATATTTTTTTCTTTATTAATTTATACTAAAACAAAAATTTTGTTAATCTATCATACTAGATTTTAACGAATAAAAGGAATCAACTTTTCCAACCACCGCAATCATAAAAGTTCCATCACTATTTCGTTTTACTCTAAAATCTAAACTCTTTAAATCCATATAGTTTACCAAAACTTCACTAACTTCAGCTTTTACCGCCGAACTAATATTTGCAGGACAAATATTTTTATCTATATCCAAACACTGTTTAATTCTTTCACACGCTCTATCTATATAACTCATATTATTAACACCTTTTAAATAAACTTAATAACCAACTCCGTTTTGCTAAATAGTTAAACTTTTCATAAGTTCCCGCCATACAATTTTTACATAGTATTCCAAATGCATATTTTATATTTTCATCTGAAAATTCTGCACCCTTTGTTAAAAATGAATTGTACATATTTAATTCATCACTTTCGGGAATTATCCCAATCATCTTAACGCACAAAAGTTCTTCTATTTGGTCGGCGTCTAACATTTCATTTTTCAAGACTTTACTTCTTTCAATCCTATTTACCACTAAATTGATCTCATGTATTTGGTTAGCTTTTAATAACTGAATAACCTTATCCGCGTCCCTAATAGATGCAATAGATGGAGTTACAACAACCAACGCACTGTCACTTGGTTCTGTTGCCATATAAAAACCACTTCCAATGCCCGCCGGACAATCAATCAATATAAAATCAAAACTATTTTTTAATTCATCTATAACTTCACTAAATTTTTCTGTTGCAATGCGTTTATTAGTGACGAGCTTACAACTTGGCAATACAAATAATTTATCTAAAAAAGGAACTTGCAACAATGCCTGTTCGGGTCTACACCGCCCTTCCATACAATCAATCAAATCATAAACTATTCGGTTTTCTACACCTATTACAACATCTAAATTATTAAGTCCCACATCGGCATCAACCAAGCAAACCATTTTACCACAAGTCGCAAGCATAATACCTAAGTTTGCCAAAACTGTAGTTTTGCCGACACCACCTTTACCCGATGTCACAACAATTACTTTTCCCATTTTTACTCCAAAAAAAATTGATTGATTATATTATTAATCAATCAATCTAATTTGTAAATGCGGTTTATTTTGAAAATTGTCGAAAATTAGCCTTTTAGTTTAGTTGTTGGTTTATTTTTTCTTCTTTTCTTAACTATATATTCAAGTACATACCACATGATTATAAGCACTTGTAGTGGTATACAAATAAAGAACAATAGTTCAGCACTTGTCCAATAAAAAATTAAATACCCCGAAAGTGCTATAGTCCAAACAAGAACACTCACGCATATAGCAGTTTGCCAAATTTTTCCCCAAAGTGCAGAAAAAACTATTAATACTATAAAAAATGCTGGTATTGCAACTATAAATGATAACCACGCTCTATCTATATTGCACCAAAGCAATACAACAAACACAAGCGTTGCAATCAACCAAACTAGCCCTCCTGATAAAAGCGTTATTAGAACTCTACTGCTCTTTTTGCTATTTTGATTAAGCACTACCCTTGATGTATTTTCATTTTCTACAAAAAAATCATCAACCTTAATTCCATAAAGGTTAGCAAGTTGTTTTAAAACTAGTACGTCAGGAATTCCAAGCCCCCTTTCCCACTTGGAAATTGACTTGTCGGTGTAATTAATCTTCTCAGCCAATTCAGACTGAGTAAGCCCAGCATCTGTTCTATAACTTATTAAGTTTTTAGCAATGATTTGCTTTACATCTTCTAAATTTTCCATAACTTAATTATACAAATTGTATGGCCAATTTACAACTAAAATTTAACTATTTTTTACTCCACTCACAATAGAGTGACAATGTTTTTACTCTATTTTGTTTTGATTTTTAGTAGACTAAACTTTATTTACAATAGATTGAGTTTCAAACTAATTAATCATAAACTTGTATTGTACAAAATTTAAAAGGAGAAAAATTATGAATTTTTTACTAAGTACAGAATGTGCATGCGATATGCCACAAGAATTAATTAATAAATACAATTTACAAATAGCACCTATGCTTTTTTATATCAACGGACAAGAATTTAGGTCAGATGATAAAAACTTTTCGAGCGAACAAGTTTGTAAATTTATGAGAGAAGGTGCGTCCACAAAAACAACTCAAATAAATGAAAATGACGCAAAGGAATATCTAGAAGAATTATTAAAACAAGGTAAAGATATTTTACATTTCAGTTTCTCAAGTGCTATGAGCAACACCTACAACAATTTCAAAAAGGTTGCCGAAGAATTAAATGCCAAAAACGAAAATAAAATTTATGTAATTGATACCCTTTGTCAATCTGGTGGCGTTGGACTACTTATCAAATTAACTGCCGACGAAATTATACAAAAAGACCTAAGCATAACCGATGCCATAAATTTTGTCGAATCAATAAAACTCAACATCGCCCATATATTTACCGTTGACGACTTAAAGTACTTAAAGCGTGGCGGAAGAATTTCCACCTCTTCAGCCGTACTTGGTACAATTTTAAAAATTAAGCCAATCTTAAGGTTATCTAAAGAAGGCGTAATAGTTCCCGCACAAAAAGTTATTTCTAGAAAAAAAGCAATAGCAACTCTAGCCGAAAAAACTGCTGAATACTATTCAAATAAATTTGATACTATTTTTATCACCCACGCAGATTGTGAAGACGAAGCAAAAGTTTTAGCAGATATGGTTGAAGAAAAATTAGGTGTTACTCCGTACATAATGAGTTTATCCGCACTTGTCACTAATCACTCTGGCCCTGGCACAATGGCAATTTATTTTTATGCAAAATCAAGAGAATTTGAGTAAAATTTTAAAAGCAAAAAAACAACTTAAATTGTAGCAAATTTACAAAATTTTATTATTTTGTTTAATTCTAATTCTATTTTTGGGTCGAAATTTACCTATTTTTGACCACACATACCCTTTCCGATTAGTAAGTTAAACCAAAAACCACTGCAAATTTATAACCAAAATTAATATCAAAATAGTATAAAAAATAGTCCGCAAATTTTACATTTTTTTAAATTTACGGACTAATTTTTATTCAGCTTTTTTCTTTCTTTTTATACAAATTGCAACACTTTCACCAGCAACAATTACTCCTAAAAGCGTTCCAAAAATGATTAAATAATCTTTCAGTTTTAAACTATACTTTACTTCTTTTTGCAAAACTCCAATCAGTATAACGCCCGAATTAAATACACCCGCTTCTATTTTTTCGCCGTCGATTATTGAAATTGAATTACTCTTTATAAAACTTTTTTCGTTCTGGACGTATAGTTCATAAATTTTATCACTTTCTATTTGTATCGGAATCACAACTTTTACAAAGTCATTTAGCGTTGTTATTATATTATTATCCAATCTAATTTCGACTCTGAATTTGTTTAAGGATAAAAATTTATTGGTTTCTTCAAATTGAATATCACCTAAACTCTCTATTTTTTCTAGTAGTATAGTCAATTTTGTATCTGGACTAATAACATCGTTAAAAAGAGTTGTATTTACAATACATTCACCATAATCATTAGAAAGAACAATTTGTTTAATATCTTTTATATCCGAATACGGAAAATTTATATAACCAAAACCCGAACTAAAAGTAATAGATTCATTTTCGTTTTGTAAAGTTTTTGAAAATGTTGCAGTGCAGTCATCTATTGTACAACGATATAATCCATCGCTATCATAGTTCTCCGACTTTTTGAAATTATGCTCTCCATACCCCAAATCTTCACGGTCTATTGTTCTAACTATTTCGCATAGTTTACACCTTTGCCTTTCGGTTGAATAATGATGACAATCTCCATTTGTAATACTGATACTTTCAAACTGGTGGTCACCATAAGTTTCATCATATATTCGTTTTGTTTCATCTTCGGTTGATGCATCATACCCACAAATTGTGCAATAGTAATTTGTTGTGTACCCCTTTTTAATGCAATTTCCATCAATATGCTTTGTTCCAAAAGAATGTGGTCCAAATGTATTATCACTTTCGGTTATTACCTTATCACACAAGGTGCATTTTTTAATTAAATAACCATACATTGTACAATCTCCAACCACATGACTTTGCGTAACATAATTGTGCTTACATTCGGTGGTCGTAGTATATGCTTTTATACATACATTATTTACTTTGTAGTTATCAATTACCTCGCTTCCATTTACCACACGTCCTGTGCAACTATCCACCCAAAAGTTAGATTGCTTTATAAAACTAGTTCCTTCAACTGAATTAAAACTTCTATATGAACCAGCATTATTTTTACCTTCTACTGCTAATATGGTTTTTCCTTCTGAATTAAGCGTAACAATTACCGAAAAATATTGACCTTTTTCAATTTTTACCTTCTGCTCGTCAGAAAATTTGACATATCTATAACAAGTGCCTACACTTCCGGAGTCATTAATAGTTAAAACTTCTTTGCCATCTATTGGAGTTTTCATCTTACTAGAACTTACATATACCTTTATTGTTGCAGATTGGTTTGTGGCTAGAGTTGTCACTCCCGAATTAGTCGTACTATTTTCAATTATATAGTAACCTACGCCATCTAGCAATTGTTCGCTACTTTTATTATAGAAAATATTACCCGCAGTAATAGAACTTCCCATACTTCCCGCCGAAACCGATAACATCATTGAAAAACCAACATCATATTGATATAAATTTTGGTCTTCACTGAGTTCAGAAATCTCTATAGAAAAATATCCATTAACTAAAGGTCCAAAATCTTCATAGGATATCCACACAAAGCCAGCATCTCCCCAATCGCTTCCCCAAGAATTTTTTACAAGCCACGCTCCATTATTAGTTGGAAGTGAATGCCCATCTTTAGTAGAAAAATTTTCTCTGCTATAATTATCATCCCAACCAACTATTGTTAGCAAGTGGTCGGTTGCTGTATATATACCGCTTGGAATATAAAAATTATAACTCCCATCACCGGCCGTATTAAAACTATCAAGCACATATCTATCTTGGTTATCCATTTTAAAAGATGCCAACACCGAACCATTTGTTAATATTGCACTTTTTATATTTTCAATAGAAAAATCACTATCGGTAGTTTTATAGTTACGAAAACCAGTTACATTTAAAATTGAGTCTTTACGACTATCCATATCACTTGGTAAATTTAAGCAATAACCAGTTACCGAACTAGTGTTTTCTACATAGTCTTGATTTCTAAGACCAAAGCCACTAATTGCGGTTTCTATTGCTTGCATAAAATCTCCACCGCCATTGTAGATAAAATTTAATTTTGCACTTTCGTCCTCTATACTTGAACAATCTCCGCCATCTCCATAAGTTAAACTGCCAGTGTCGTTATCTTTACCATTTTTTACAAAATATGCAAAATCTCTTTCGCTTAAATTTATAGAATTATACTTTCCGTCATAGTTAAAATTTTTCTTTAAATTTATTTCAATATTATCCAATATTGAATACGCCCAACAAAGCCCTAACTGCCCTTGGTTTTTTATTGTAGTTATAAACGTTTTTGACCGTGGGTCATATTTTGACTCAAAGAAAGAACTGCCACTTTCATCTGCAATGGTTGTAGTATAATTCTTTATATTTTCCGCTTTACCAAATCTAAAATTTGCCGTCCCTAGAAATACTGCAACCAAACAAACAAAAATTATACCATATAACGCTTTTCCAAATTTTTTCATATTATATTCCTTATATATTTATAATAAATATTTTCGTCATCATTGTCAAATAAAACGCCTTTTGAATGCACACAAAAAGCCGTTAAATAATCTTTTAACGGCTTAATCAAATTATATAATATAGTAAACGAAATATGCTAAAATTAGAATTATACTTAATAAATAATTAACAACTCTTTCGCCTTTAAACTGCTTATTTGGCTTTTTAATCACCAAAATTGCAATAGTTGCAATAACAGAAACAAAATTTAGTATTACAAGTTTTATAGATGCAAAGTCGAATGGAACCAATATTGAACCCTTAAAGTAAATTATTTCCGTGATAGTAAGTACTAGTGTATTAAATAAACACGACCCCAAAATATTTCCAAAAGAAGCATCAAAGTTACCTTTATAGCAAAGTGCCAAAGTTGAAACTACTTCTGGCAGTGATGTTGCTATTGCCAAAAATAGCACGCCAGCCGTACTGGTTTCTAAGTTAAAATATGATGCGATATCATTTGTTGCATATGTAATAAATATACTAACCGCCACTAATAAAACTGAGCAAACAATAAATCTAAAAACAATCTGTTTTACACTCAATTCTTTTACTGGACTTTCTATGGTTTCTGCCTTTTTCGTTTCAATTTGGCTAACTTCTATCGGCTTAACTTCTACATTACTATCCTTTTTAGGCATTCTCCAAAGTGTAATTCCGTAAATTATCGCAATAACCACAAAACATATATTGATATTACCTACAACTAATTGGTGTTCGCCCAAAAGTAATGGAACTATTAAACTTATATACATACAAACAAGTCCGATACACACTACCAAATGCGACTTAAAGTCTAGTTTATCTGTCCCATATTTTTTGTAAAATAATAAGATACAAACACCTAAAATCAATATATCAAATGAATTAGAGCCAAGTATGTTTCCAATTACCATACCCGATTCTTCTAAAAAAATTACTGAACTAAGCGATGTAAATAATTCTGGCAGTGATGTGATAATTGCAAGCAACACGGCACCCAAAAACGCACCTGATAAATTTGTCTTCTTATCCAATAAATCAATGTAATCAGAAAGTTTTATAGATAAAAATACAATTAAGCCCGCTAGACACACATATGAAAATAATATATAAATTATTGGATCCACTTTAATTTACTCCTATTCTTTTGTTTGATTGTTTTCTAATTATACGGCAAATTCTATACTTTTGTCAATGTAAATATCTATAAACCAAAAATGTGTTGAAAATCAATTCGCAATTTGTTAAAATAACATTATGGAAAAATTTATATATAATAAATTAAGCGATTACTATAAATCAATTTACGCCGAAAGAACATTAAAAATATGCGTCGATGGTGGCTTTACGTGCCCAAATCGTGATGGCAGAGTTGGAACTGGCGGTTGCATATTTTGTTCTGCTAAAGGCTCTGGCGACCAACTACAACGAATAGATATTGCTTCTCAAGTAAAAAATTACCTAAATAGTTATAAAATTAACCGTGCAAATAAGTTTATAGTGTATTTCCAAAATTTCACTTCAACTTATGATAACCCAGAAAATCTGGAGAAAAAGTATAACTCAGCTCTAATTTCTGAAAAAATTGTAGGAATAAACATTGGTACAAGACCCGACTGCATCACGCCCGAAATCATTGAAGTACTACATAGACTTAAATCAAAAACCGATGTTTATGTTGAATTAGGTTTACAAACATCTAATGATAGTATTGGTAAAATAATAAACCGATGTTTCACTACAGAGTGTTTTATAAACGCAGTAAAACTTTTAACCGACGCAAATATAAAAGTGATTGCCCACATTATGGTAGGGCTTCCAAACCAAACCGAGAAAGATATTTTAGATACCATAACTCTTTTAAATTCACTCCAAATTCATGGAATAAAAATTCACTCAACATATGTATTAAAAAACACTAAGCTGAATGAATTGTATCTAAATAAGTTGTACACCCCACTTACAATGGAAGAGTACATATATTATTGCGGTCTTATTTTAGAAAACTTAAGACCGGATATAATAATTTATAGAATTACAGCAGACGCCCCAAAGTCAGAACTCGTGGCTCCTGAATGGAATTTACATAAAAAGATAGTTTTAAATAATCTAAATAAATACTTTTTAGATAACGATATTTATCAAGGTAAAAAATATAAAGGTCAAAATTAGTCAAATTATTTTTAGCACATTCAAAATAATACGGCTTTTATGCTATCCATCTTCATATAAACACACAAATTTTCTATTGACAATTCACCCGATTTTACATATAATTAGTTTATAATGCGAATATGGTGGAATGGCAGACACGCAGGCTTGAGGTGCTTGTGGGTAACTCCGTGCTGGTTCAAGTCCAGTTATTCGCACCAACAATAAAGCACTAGGGTTTTCCTAGTGCTTTATTACAATTAAAAATACCCTATTCTTTTGATGAAGCAAGCCCCATAAGGGTCACTCCACACTGAATAGAGTATTTTTTGTTACTTAACAAAGCAAGATGCAAGTGTGCTAAGTCCAGCAATTCCTGAGAATACGCCACCAAGTATTGATCCAATTCCAAGAGCAAGTTCTACTGAACCTTGAACACTCTTTCCTAGTACCATAGGAATACTAAATTGTGGTGTTAAAAAGAAGAATACTGCTGAAACGATAAATGCTACTGCACTAACAAAAGCAAACAACTTGCTAGACTTGTGTGCAAGCATATTTAATAAACATAATACTACGCCTGCAAGAGCTAAAATGTAAGTTAAAAGATTCATAAATGAGAATGCAAAAACTTCTGTTTTTGCTGTTGCTACAAGTACATCAGTTTCTTTGGTGTAACCAAACGCCGTTTGAAGGCCGGTGTAAGTCAAACCTTTAAACTCTACGCTTGTAACAAACATCATACAAATTGCTGCAACTCCCAAAAGAAGTCCAAGTGCTAAACAAATCTTTGAAATGCTAACTCCAGATTTTTTCTTTGCCATATTTTCCCTCCTTATTAAACTATAACTATATATTAGCAAATTTGCAAATAGTAGTCAACTTTTTGATTAAATTAAATTAAATTAATTAAACTTTAATTTTTTAAAAAATGTATAAAACTATATTTTTTCAGTTTTTAAAAATTATCTTCCCTTTTTTCATTAACCAAATTAAAATTTAAACTTAAATTTATGCTAGTCTTTCTATTATTTTTTCTGTTATAGCCATACACATTTTACTTGCCCTTTCAAATTCCACTTCATATTGGTTAGCCCCGCCAAAGAGCGTATCTGCAATAGTTTTAATAAATATACACGGAATATTATTTCTATCACAAGTTAAAATAATGCCCGCCGACTCCATCTCTACAATGTCAGCGTTAAACTTCTCATGTAAATTCTTTTTTTGTTTAGAGTCTGCAACGAACTTATCGCCCGAAGCACAAATAACTTCTTTTAAGTTTGGGAAAACCGATTTTGCAACATCTAACAATTTTTTGTTTACGCCAATGTACTCACTTTCATAATTTAGATACCTACCAACCGCACAATTATCAACCGCAGATGTATCAAAATCATAATGAACAACCTTTTCAACCAAACAAACGCTTTCGTGAGAAAGTTCTTCGGTTAATGCACCAACAATACCAAAATTTACAATTAACTCTACATTATATTTAGTAATTAAATACTGAGTGCCTGCACTTGCAAAAATTTCACCAGCACCCGACTTTAATATGTATAGTTCAACATTCTTTATATTTGTTCTCCAAATTTCATAAGGAATATTTTCAATTTTTTCAAGTCCTGCATATTTTTCTATTACGGCTTCTATTTCTACCGCAACCACCATTCCAATTTTTTTCATTTACGCTCCCACATTTTTATTGGTCAAAGATAGTCAAATAGTTTTTAATGTTATTTCATTAAGACGCCTATTTTTCTATTTCAAATTTTTTCTCCCCAACTATTTTACCATTTTCTTTACCTTTCTTCAACCTGTTATTTCTAAAGTCTATTGCTTTTAGTTCTGCTTGCTTTAGTAGTGCTTTATTGGTCTTCCCTTTAATTGTCATTGTTTTTCGGTCTACCGATACAATTTCAAATTGCATAGGTTTACATAAAGTTGCAACAATATTTCCCGAACCATCAAGCACAGCACAACCTTGTTCGGATATAGTGCAATCATTAGATTGTCTACCAATAATTTGAGAAATAGGAATTTCTGTTACAATTCCACGCTCATCGTTTTTTACAATAGCAATAATTTCTTCATTACACTCTTCTTCGGGTACAGAATATCTAAACTTAATAATTTTACCACTTATCACATCGCCAATATGTTTTTCGGAATATAACACGCTACTTACATCATCAAAATCTTTTTCGGCTTGTTCTACTTCAATTTGTCTTTTGTTTGCAATTTCAACTGCAAGTTTTATTGTTTCTTTTGATAAAGGCTTAGTACCATGCATATTTGCCAAGCAATTATATTGCGTTATATAGTCACTTATTCTTCTAATAGGAGATGTTGTGTGACTATAATGCTTAGATTGTAACGCATAGTGCGAAATTAAATCTTTATCTGACGTTTCATTTTTATTTGGATTTAATGTATCACTATAAACTGCCCTAGACTGCATTCTTATTAGGAATTTATTTATAGTTTCTTCCATTTCCGAACCTTTTGTTAACTCAATCAAGTCAATTATACCTTGAACCGACATATCCCCATTAAAATCGATACCTAGAACTTTAAAAAACTCATTTGCTTTATCCATCTTTTCTGTATTTGGCTTACTGTGTACACGATAAATAACATCTAAATTTCTTTCTTTTGAGTATTTCGCCGTTGCTTCATTTGCTATAATCATAAAATTTTCGATTACTTCGTGATACAACAAATGTTGCACCATTTTAATGTCAACTACATCTTTTAAGTCTTCATCAAATACAACTTCTCTTTCATCATTAGATAAAAACTTAATCATTTTTCTCTGCTCAAAACCTTTCTTTATGTTTTGTGCAACAAAATAGTTCATAAGTAATTGTTCTTCTGGGCTTAGTTCATTATTTTCATCAATCTTTTCTTTCAAATAGTTGAAATTAATCTTATCAATTAAATTATCTACCGCTTGCTGTGCTTGTTCATAGCTATACTTACATCTACTTTTTATTACTGCATCATAAATTTTGCTACTCTTTTCTTTGCCAGTATCTTTATCTATAATAACTTTAACCACAAAGGCAAGCCTATCTTCATTAGGATTTAGTGAACATATCCCCGTAGACAATTTTGTTGGCAGAATATTATATGCTTTATTAGGTGCATAAATTGTAAAGCCACCTTTTAAATACCTTCTACCAATTATACTATCTAGGTTTACATATTTCGTTACACTTGCTACTGCTATATAGCAGACCAAATCGCCATCTCGGTTTATAGTAGAGTATATTGCATCATCCATATCCTTGCAAGTTGCGGGGTCTATAGTTGCAAATGGTAAATCTCTCAAATCTACAACATTGCCCTTTTGTAAGTACTCCGCTTCATTCTCAGTAATTAAATTTAATTCACTACTTTCTACACTTGAAGGTATTTTATCCAATTCATTTTTTAGCGCAACCCCGTCCCAATTCATTATTGCACCATAATTTTCTGCAATTGCATCATATTCGTGAACTGGATTTCCCGCCTCTCCTTTTACAGACACAATGTCGCCACCCCAAAGCGGAACATCTTTGTTTTTTAATTTCATTACGCAAATCTTGTCTTGAAAATTTCCTTGCTCTTCCTTTTTATTTAATATAGGAATACGTCTTAAAGGAAAATTCTTTTGGTTTGGAATAAATACTAGTTCATCGTGACTTAACTTTACTACTCTTCCTAAAATTAAATCTCCGTTATTTTCGATTGTCTTTTCTTTTACGCTTGATATTTTTTCAACTCTATTTAATTTTTTTGTGCTTTTTCCTAAAATTAAAGCAATTGACTTATTTCCATAGTTTTCAATAAGTACATCCAAGTATGCCCCCACATTATAGCCCATAGCTGTACTTTTACTAATTTTATACTTCTTCTTAGAATTTGGAGTTACAACAAAATACTCATCTCCCTTCTTTTGTAAAATTCCAACTTCTAGATTTTTTCCATTAAGAGAAACCATTTCACCGTCCATCGTTAGGTTTCCAGACGATTTTAAATAATCAAAAATCTTTGCAAATTTACTCGCCGAAGATATTTTGCCCTTCAATATCATTTGTTTTCTTATAATGTTTCGGTGTACTGGCTTGTTAGCATACACAAACTTATACACAGCACTCATACCCTTAACAAACTCTTCATCAAACTCCATAACAACAACCCTTTAACCTTTATAGTTTAAGTGTATCATTCAATATAAATAATTTCAAGTTATATGACAAATTTATTTCGGTATATTTCACAAATTAAAATTCTTACGATAGAATTTTTATCAAAATTAATACGCCCATACTCTCAAAAATTTCCTTTCAAAAACCATGCTATTGTTTTATAAATTAAAATTTCAGAAAACGCAATCTACTTAAATTTCAACCCCCTACTATTCTTCACGTCAAATGTGGTTAGGAAATTAAAATCATATTTTATTGCTCTTTACAATGTAAAATTTACGCTATTAAACATTAAAAACAAATAAAACTTATTAAAGCCATTGTAATATCATCACATAAAAACTAAATTTGTCTATTCAAAAATTTTTAATTGCAAGTAAAATATTTGCCACGGAGGAATTTAAAATGAAACTAAAGCACATCGTAGCACAGTATTTGGAAAGCATCAAATACTCTTTAAAACAAAAAACTTACCTATTTTACTTGCAAATAAATGATATTTATATTGCTAAATTTGATAAAAAACTCACTTCAAATAATATAAATGAATTTTTCATCTGCATAAGTAAGGAATATTCTTATTCTACGACAAGTTTAATTAAAAATTTAATAAACAGGAGTCTGCTCTTTGCGTTTGAAAATGATTGGATAAAAGAAAATATCGCAATTAAACTAACAATAAAAAATCTTCAAGCAAGAAAAATTGAAGCACTAGAAAAACACGACCAGTCAAAACTTGAAAATTATATTTTAGAAAATAAAAAAATACGTCATCTCGGTATTCTAATAAGCCTTTACACTGGTCTTCGACTTGGTGAAGTAATAGCATTAACATGGCAAAATATTGATTTTAAAAATATGCTAATTTATATTGATAAATCGGTTGGAATAATCTCACAAAATCATAAATCTATAACCATTGAAGGTTCACCTAAAACTTTTAGTTCAATAAGAGTTATACCTATTTCTAAACGCTTACTAGATTTGTTAAAATTATTAAAACAACATTCTTCAATAGACTATGTAATTTCAAGCCGTAACAATAAGCAAGTTAACCCCCGAGCCTATCAAAGAACTTTTGATAACTTACTCAAAAAGTTACATGTTAAGCATTATGGTTTCCATTCCCTTCGCCATACATTTGCAACAAGACTACTTGAAAATGGCGTGGATATAAAAACAATTAGCGAACTTTTAGGTCATTCGTCGCCAACAATAACGCTGAATAGATATGTTCATACTAATTTGCAAAACAAACGAAAAGCCATGGAAATCTTCGCATCAAAAAGAAAATCTTAGTTAAAATTTCAATAAAAAAACAGCCCTTACGGCTGACTAAAATTGAACATTTATCTTACACATAGATGTACGTATTTTAACATATTTTACACAAATTGTCAACCCTATGTAGTTAATATAAGCATAAATTGTAATTTTATATATGGCAATGCGTCATTTTGATATCGCATAGTGTCATTTTGCAAAAATTTTGTACATCTATGTGTAAGATAGATGTATATTAAACAAAAGGAGATAAAAAAATGAAAAAGAAAATTTTCGTTTACATGCTTACATTGTGTTTGATTGTTGCTTGCTCATTTGCACTTACTGCTTGCAGTAATGAACACAATATTAGCATTAAACAAAACGATTATTTAAACATTTCGACTAATGTTTCTACCGCTAAGAGCGAAGAAAAAGTTACAATTAGTTACACCAAAAAAGAAACTTTCGTTGAAAAGCCCGGATACGAAGTAAAATTAATGGTGCAGACTAATGACCAAAAAGCAATAGTCGTTAACTACGATGAATCTGGCAACTACTACTTTATTATGCCAGATTGTGATGTGTCTATTTCCGCAGAATATTTACCTATACAATACACTATCACTTACGACCTGAATGGTGGCGAAAACAATGCAAATAATCCCACAACTTATACAGTTGACTCAAATGACATAATTATATCACAACCAACTTATACAAACTACTACTTTTCAGGTTGGACAATTAATGACGGCTCACAAATAGTTAGGGACTACACTATACCTAGCGGAACTACCGGCAATATTACTCTAAAGGCAAACTGGAAACAAACTTTAGATTATTCATTCTATTCTACAACTTATACAGGCGAAGAATTATCTGTTAATGCATCAAACTTTGTGGGCTCAAATAAGGCTCAATTCGTAGAAATATCTGGCAATACAAAAGCCACAAATGCTGGCACATACGAAGTTACTCTATCATTGAAAGATAAAGTAAACATAGTTTGGACTGATGGAACTACTGAGGATAAGACTGTACAATGGAGTATTGTTCCTGCAAAGGTTTCTGTTAATCGTAATGTCTATAAAGAATATACTGGCGCCATAATAACTGTTACTCTTGCCGATTTTGCAGGTCCAGTAAATAGAGACTTATTTACCATAAGCGGAACCACTTCTGCCACCGTTGTTGGAACATACAATGTAATACTATCACTAAAAAACAAAGTCAATTATTGTTGGGAAGACGGAACCACTGGAGATATGACTATCTCTTGGGAAATTAAAAGTCGTGCAATTACATTTAAAAGTCCACTCGATTATTATTATCCTTATCATCTTTCAATAGAATATTCTGGCAACGAAAAATCAATAACGCCATATTCTTATTTAGCGAACCCTGACGATATAGAATTTATTGATGTAACGGGTACAACCAGCGCCACAAACACTGGAATTTATAACATTACCCTATCATTAAAAGACAAAGCTAATTATTGTTGGAATAACCGGTCCACCGGAGATAAGACTGTCTCTTGGAGAATTACAAAGTATGAGATTAATATTAGACCCTTAGATAACTATGCTCCTTATTATTATTCAGCAAAATATTCTGGCGACGAAAAATCATTTGACCCACGTTCATTTGGCAGTGCTATTAAGTATTTTGATGTAACGGGTACAACCAGCGCCACAAATGCTGGAATTTATAATGTTACGCTAACATTAAAAGACAAAGAAAATTATTGTTGGAAAGATAGAACCACTGAAGATAAAACTGTCTCTTGGAGAATTACAAGGGATATAATTGTATTTAAAAACGAATCCCCTTCTTATCTTTACACAACAGTATATTCTGGCAACGAACAATCATTTTCGCCAACTTATTTCGTATATCCTGAAGATATTGAATTTATTGATATAACCGGCACAACCAGTGCCACAAATGCTGGCACATACGCAGTTACTCTATCATTAAAAGACAAAGAAAATTATTGTTGGGGAGACGAAATCACTGAAGATAAGACTGCACGATGGAGCATTCTTCCTTCACATGTTTACATTGCTCAACCTGACTATAAAGAATATACTGGCGACGTAATAACTATCACTCCTGACGATTTTACAGGTATGAGCGGCGTTTTTACCATAAGCGGAACCACTTCTGCCACAAATGCTGGCACATACGAAGTTACTCTATCATTAAAAGACAAAGAAAATTATCGTTGGGAAGACGAAACCACTGAGGATAAGACTGCACAATGGAGTATTGTTCTTGCAAAGGTTTCTCTTAATCTTCCTGTTACTAAACAATATGCCGGTGACGCAATAACTATCACGCCTACTGATTTTGCAGATCTAGAAAATAGTAAACTATTTACCATAAGCGGAACTGCTTCTGCCACCAATGTTGGAACATACAATGTAACGCTATCATTAAAAGAAAATTATTGTTGGGAAGACGGAACTACTGAGGATAAGAACGTAACTTGGGAAATTGTGAAAGCAAAGTTAACTGTAACTCGCTACACATTTCGATATACTGGCGAAGAATTAACAATTACCAGTGCTGATCTTATTTCTGAAAAGGCGTATGCTGATTTTGTTACAGTTTCTGGCCAAACAAGTGCTACAGAACCAGGCACTTATACAGTTACCCTTTCACTTAATAACAAGATAAATATGACATGGAGTGACGGAACCACTGACGACAAAACAGTCAAATGGAAAATAGAGCGTTTGGATTGGAAGAACAATGTAGCTGTAAGTACGCTTATTAAAAAGATTTATACTGGCGAAGAAATAACAGTTACAAGTGCAGATTTTATCCTTGCAGAAGAGTATGCTGATTATATTACGATTTCTGGACAGACTAGTGGAACAGAAAAAGGTACATATACCGTTACCATTTCACTTGCCGATAAAGAAAATATGACATGGGATGATGATACAACTGAAGATAAAACTGTTCAATGGATAATTGCAGATTAATTGACTTTTTATAAAAATCAAAATTAAAATTATACATAACAAACATTACAAAAGTCGTTCAATTAAAAATAAGACTAATAACGAAAGAACCCCCATTTTGCGGTGCAAAAATGGGGGTTCTTCAAACCTAACTCCTCTTATGGTAATTTCCATAGGAGGCTTTTTTATGGCTAGTAAAGGACCAATATTTAATAAATTCAATGATGAATTCAAAAAAACTTCGTATAATAAGTTTAAATCTGTTGCTGAATATCAAGTGTTAGTTGAATACTGGATAGAATTTTACAATACAAAAAGATAAAAAAATAGGAAGAAACATAAAGTTTCTTCCTAAATCCTTTTTGTTTTAAGTAACCTTTATAGGGTTTTCTCTTAAATACTTTCATTTTTTTCTTGGTGGAGACGGTGGGAATTGAACCCACGTCCGAATATTCATTTTGGGTTGTTCTACATGTTTAGTTTGTAATTTAAATTTCGCTAATGTTATCGATTACAAACAACCTACAACTTCGCTAGTTTTTGGTAAAAATCCCCTACTGTCGCCAAAGACACCAACAGAAGGTTCCTTACTTTATTTTTATGCCCATTTAAATCCAGTAAGCCTATTTAAATGAACATGCCTAAAAGTTAGGCAGCGTATGCTAAATTGTTATTAGCGTTTATTTGTTTGCGAGTTGTTAATGCAGTCCGCCCTGCAACATGCTGTATACCCAAAAGTTAAAATACCCGTCAAAACCGGTCGTCCCCATGTAAAATTGGCTAGAAACTATTTGGTGATTTTAACAACTTTTTGGTAAAAAGTTGAAAATTTGTTAAAAAGCACCTTTTAATTGCCTTTCGGTTTCTCTTTTTATGTCCTTTTCTTTAATTGATTCCTTTTTGTTATAAAGTTCCTTACCCTTAGCAACTGCAATTTCTACTTTTGCAAGGTTGTTAACCAAAAACATTTGTGTTGGAACCAATGTATATCCTTTTATATTAACCTTTCTTTCAAGTTTTAATATTTCGGACTTCTTTAAAAGTAACTTACGTGTTCTTCTGGTATCTACCTTATTCATACCATCGGCTTTTTCGTATTCGGCAATATGTGCTCCAAGCAAAAAGACTTCACCATTTCGAATAATTACATAACTATCTTTTAAATTTACCTTACCCGCTCTAACCGATTTGATTTCTACGCCTTGCAAAGCAATTCCTGCAGTGTACTTATCTTCAATAGTATAGTCGTAATAAGCCTTCTTATTATCCGCTACAATTTGTTTGTCCATATTCTTTTGTCCTTTTGCTTGAATATTTTAACACACATTTCTGAATTTTTCAATATTTTTGCTTGAGATTAATCTTTTTTAGCAAAATCTTCTGGAAATGTAAAGTACACCTTCCTTAAAATTAAGTCGGTATTAGAAACTACAACTTTTAACTTTTGCCCCAATTTAAATGTGTTATTTTTGCCAAACATCGTCCACTTAACTTCGTCGTAGGTATAATTATCCTTTGGTAAGTCATCCATAGTAACCATACCTTCAACCGTATTTTCAAGTTGCACAAAAATTCCACTTTCAGAAATTCCAGACACAACGCCACTAAATTCCTTACCAATAAACTGGGTCATATATTCTGCCTTTTTAAGGTCATCTACCGTTCTTTCCGCTTCGTCGGCTAAACGCTCCCTTCTAGAAGATTGTTCTGCAGATTCCACAACGAAATTTTCGTAAAAACCGAATGTTTTACCAACCATTTCGCCGTCCATAGAAAGTTTAATAATTCTATGAATAGTAAGGTCAGGGTATCTTCTAATAGGCGAAGTAAAATGGCAATAATCTGCAAGAGCCAAACCAAAGTGCCCTACTGGAAGTTCGGAATATTTCGCCTTTTGCATACTGCGTAACAAAATTGAATTTATTACCGTTTCCATAGGTCTACCCTTTACTGCCATAATTATTTTTTGAACATCTCTAGGCTTTGGGTCAATTTCGGTGATTGAAAGATTTAAACCAAGTCCCTTTACACATTCATTAAATGCGTGCATTTTTTCTTGAGTTGGCACTTCGTGTATTCTGTATACAAATGGTAATTGCATATTTTTCATATGTCTTGCCACAACTTCGTTAGTTACAACCATAAATTGTTCAATAAGTCTATCTGACATATCTCTAGGCTTTCGATAAATGTCTTTAATCTTATTCTTTTCGTCCATATCTATTTGGACTTCTGGCAAATTAAAATCTAGTTGACCAGCAATATCTCTTCGCTTAATTAAAAGATTTGCAAGTTCTTCCATATTTTTAAGCATTGGCACTAGGTGTGCATACTCTTTACAAGCGTCCACATCGCCATTCAAAATTTTGGTTACATTTTTGTATGTCATACGGTTATGACTTTTTATGAAGCCCTTGTAAATTTGATAATCTTTTATATTTGCCTTTTCATCAAACTTAATTACCACACTTAACGTTAGTCTAATTCTATCTGGCATTAATGAGCAAATGTTATTAGACAATTCTTCTGGTAGCATTGGAAGAACCATATCTGGAAAATACACACTAGTTGCACGCTTAAACGCTTCTTTATCTATCTCGCTATCTTGAGTTACATAGTGCGATACATCTGCTATATGAACAGAAAGTTCATACCCGCCATCAATTAATTTTAAACCTATTGCGTCATCAAAATCTCTTGCATCATCCCCATCTATGGTAATTATTAGGTCATTTGTGAAGTCTTTTCTATTTTTTAAATCGTGCTCATCTGGTTCATTCGCTACTGCTTTTGCTTCTAATAAAACGGTTTCTGGGAATTTTTCAGTCAGACCAAAACTTCTTACAATACTTAATGTATCTACTCCAATATCTCCAACATCACCCAATATTTCCGTAACCGCACCCATTGCCATTTGGTTTCTAGATGGGTAAGCCGTCACTTCTACTACAACCTTTTGGTTTGTCTTTGCCCCCATTGTTTTGTCCATTGGTATAAACACTTGGTCGGCAAAACGTTTATCGTCTGGTGCGACAATAGCTCCGCCCGCATAAACCATAAATGTACCTACTAGCGATTTGGTAGAACGCTCTAATATTCTCACTATCTCTGCTTCGGTAGATCTGCCCGAATAGTCATTATTTCTTCCGCCTCTACCGTAATTTTTATGTTTAATTACCTTAGGGACTATTCTTGCTAGTACTATATCTCCATGAACCGCACCATTTACGCTTTTTTCTGGTATAAATAAGTCGTCACCCAGTTCACTTATGCGTTCTACAAAGCCAAAGCCCTTAATATTTCCAATAAACTTGCCTTTTACAATATTCGTTTTTTCGATTACCGCATATTTATGTCTATCGGTTAATATTACTGAGCCTTCATCCACTAAACTACTTAACATATTCTTTATTGCGGATATGTTAAAATTTACCTTTGCACCACAAATTTTGGTAATTTGACTCTCACTTAAATAGGTTTCTCTTTGACTTCTAAGCATTTCTAATAATTCGTTTTTATTCATATTTCCTCTCTTTTGTTATTATATGTGAAAATTACGGTTGATTTCTTTAAACATACGCTTCTTTTTGGTTAGTAATAATATAAACACGCTAATTATAGCACTTAAAAAATACATAAATATTGGCCAAATGTTATAATTTTTTACCACTATTAATTCTACTATAAAAGCCACCAAACTTACAATCAATAAATACACCATTCCCCTAATTAGTTGAACATCATATTTATTTGTCGCAAGAGATATTATAAGTGAAATTATTGTAGTCAGCGTTAATATGCATGGTGCTGTATAAATTACTCCCCAACCAAATAAAGTATTAAATACTAAGTGGTTATAAACATCTATAGTCATGACCGCAAAACTCAAAATAAAGCCCGTTATCGGTATTCGCTTTATATGATTTTGACCTTCTTTAAATGGATAAAATACCACTTTCCAAATGGCAAAAAGTCCTATTAATACGTACGGAAACCAAATACACTCTATATTAAATAAAAGGTTTACCGCAACGGCAATTATAGAAACCAAAAGCAAAGAATATTTTACCAACTTTAGCCATTTTGCTCTATAAATGTAATCTAGGTCATAAATTGGGTAACTATTTTCATTTTCAGCTATTTCCGAATTCTCACTTTCTAGTACAAACTTACCACAAAGCGGACAATATTTTAAATCTCCCGCAACATCAACTCTACAATGCGTGCAAAAATTAGTTTTATGCATAATAATCTCTCCTATTGCTTTCTATCAAAATATGTACACCCTTTGCAGATAAACTTTTAAAAAACTCTTCTTCTATATCGTTTTCCTTAATTTTAGAAGAAATAGTAATACACAAATTGTCTTGAAAAGATATTATTCCAACCGTTTTTGCATTGTATTTAGGACGCCCTAAATTCACTCCGTATTTTATTATTTTTTGTGCAAATTCTGGAGGAACTTTCACCACACCAATATTTGAAACATTCATAGTTTGATATGCTTCGCCTACGGCGTGATATGCAAGTTTTATAATAACATTTTTTAGTTTTAATGGTGCAAGTTTTATAAATATGTTTTTTTGCATACTAACATTGTTATTTATAAATGCTTGCATATTTTCTTTTGTAATCTCAGTAAATGCATGCTTTATAATGTCTAAGATATCTTGCAAAATGTATCCATCTTCTTTTGGTGGAATATCTATATTTATGTACGCAGAGAAATTTCTAAGCGTTTCACTATCAAAGAATTGTCTTAAATCTATTGGCACCGACATTTTTATTGGTTTATTATGCTTTGGATATTTTTTATAGATTGCATACGCTAGTTCGGATACCATATACTCAGTTATAGTTGCATCATACGACTTTGCAATTTCCTTTAATTGCTTTACGCTCATCGTTCCAGTAATTGCGTTACAAACACCAAATTCTTCGCTAGTTCCTTTTATATGAAAAGCCTTACACTCTTTATACTTAGCCTTTGCTCCATTTGTACAAAATCTATTAAATGCATCTTCTTTTTCTGCATTTCTAGGCTTATCTAAAACATCTAAAGCCCCAAGAGTACTTTCTATTTTTGTACCACACAAAATAAAATATCTTCTAAGTAGCGAATTGAAAAATTTTAGTATACTTCTACCATCTGCAACAGCATGGAAACACTCTACGCTGATTCTATTATTATAATAAAGCACCCTTACAATATGACTTTTAGGATCATATAGTTCAAAACTAGAACAAGGGAACTTTTCTTCCTTTTCGACCTTTGGCGGAGTTGACTTTTCTTCAAAATAGTTCCAAAATAAACCTGGCTTTAACCCAACATTAAAGGTCGGAAATCTTACCATTGTTTCATCTACTGCAAGTTGAAGTTTTTCTACATCAATAGGTTCGGTTAATAGCACAAAAAACCTAACAACGAAAGACCAATTTTCATCTTTTATTGATGGATAAAGTGTCCCTGCATTATCCAATTTAAACCAATCAGCCAACTTATTTTTTAAGTATTTTTTATTTTCTTCAGATTTCTTTTGTAATTGGTTTTGTTTTTTTAATCGCTTTAATTCTTTTTTTTGCTTTTTCTTCTCTTGTTTTTCTAGTTTCTTTGCTTGTTTTTGTTCAAGAATTAAACTTCGTTGTAATGCTTTTTGTTCTTTTCGAATTTGTCTTTTGCTTCGACAGTCTTGTTCTAATTCATTTTGTGTATTTTCTTGTTCCACAAAAAACATCTCCTTTGTTTAATGATTTACGATTTACAATTTAATTATATCATACTAAAGTAAAACACTAAATACTTTTTTTGTGATTTTTTAAATTATTAGCCATTTTTACCATTTTAGGCAGGAAATTATAAGTTATTTTACAATAAAGTTTCACGGGTAAAACAAAGTAACCCTAAAAATTAAATATTTTTAGATATTTCTCTTAACAAACTATTTCTTTCATTAACAAAAAAAACCTTACGGCGGTCTATTGCACTGAAAGGTTTTGTATTATTACTTCTTTTATAATAGTTTTCTTGTAGTTCAAATTAAACTAATGAATTATTTAAACTTCTAATGACTTTGTAAATATTTATAACTTTGCAAGTGTCCACATAAACTCACCTGAAAAGCGTGCGTTGTTTAAAAGATCCTCTATAGATACTTTTACATATACGGTTTTTGTTTCAGTGGTTACATCTACACTTTTTATAGTGGTGGTAAGGTCTACTACGTCGGTATAACCTGTTCCGTCTTCAGATACTTGTACCTTTACGTTGCTATTAGTCTCTTCAGCGGAAAGAGAAAGTTGCGCCTTGTAACCATTTTGACTTGCCATTGTGGTTGTGTCAGCAACAAACTCAAACTTATACACAATATAGTTATTTGTTTTGGTTAGTGTCGCATTGGCCTCGTCCATGGTACTACTATAGTTTTCAGCTTCAAGTCCTGTAAAAGTCACCGTTCCCCAGTTTGTTTCGGTGCTTTCGCCAACTTTGTATGTTGCTTTTACCGATCCTTTTATTGAACCATCGGCTGTATAAGTAACTGTGGTTTTACCTCTACCATTTAGTGTAGTTGCGCAATATACAATAGTTGCTGTTATTGCAGATATTGCAACCAATGTAAGAGCAAACATTGCAATCACCAATTTTTTTGCTTTCATTTTCTTTCTCCTTTTTAATATTTATTACCCAAAAGAAACTTTAAGATTAATAGACAAAACTTAACTTTTCGTCCTCATTCCACCCAACATTTTTTAGTAAAATGTTAAAAACCTATATAAAACTTAATTTAATATTATACCGCTCTAAAAATTAATGTGATTAACTAACTAACGCAGACCGCAAGCCGACATTAAAAAGACAATTAGCCAGTGTATAGGCCGCATTGACGCAGAAAGGACCCGCATTAATTCCATTATTTATAGCCCCACCACAAAGCACGCCCATAAGATACTGCGATGTTTGGTTGATATTGGAATTGCAATAGTAGTAATCACAAAGACCTTTTGTGCCACTGCCTGCACCATAACTTGCATCTGGTAAACCTATTAAACTATCTTTTAGGTTTCCTTGCATTGCTACATCGGTCACCCCAAGTGTTTTGTATATACCCGCTGTTTTTGGCAAGTTATAATTAAGTTTTCGGTATCCGGCACCATTAAGTGCAGATATTTTGGTTTCGTAAGACTCTACTCCTGTGCCAGAATATTCAGAAGTTAGCCAGTTATTTGTATTGTAATTATAATTTTCAGTCGTTGCGTATATATTTATTTCCGCTCCACCTTCTCCCCTATTGGGGTCATCGGTGTTATTTAACATAGCCAAGCCAAACACCCAAGTATTCATATTAGCCCAAGGGTCAGCTACTCCCAAGCATATTACCGAGGTGTACCCGCTAGACCCTACATAGCCATCTAATAGTGCCCTTTTGCCACTTTCTGTGTGAGTTAAAAATTGCGTGGTGTATAGCCCCGGAGCATCCAATTTACCATTATTGGTATTTGTAAAGCCTGTTAGGTTATACCCATAAAGCATACCTGCTTCATTTCCGCCATTTGCATTGGATACTTCCATGCCAATTGTTGCACCCGACTTTACACTTTCTAAATAATTTACTGCATCATATTTTCTTGTTATAGTTGTTCCTGCAAACATTACATTTTTACCATAGGTAATTTCTTTACCATTTATTGTTACCGTTAGTGTTTCATCTTCTCCGGCATTTTCTGCACTACCATTAGCATTGGTTATTTCGTTATACTTGCTATAAGAACGACAATTGCCATCGCCAACCATATTTTGTGCATTGTTATCTGCATACTTTATTAAGTATAAATAATTGTACACAAAAGCGGTATAACCTTCGCCTTGGCAACTTTTTGCACACTTGTATCCTACAAGGCTAGTTGCACTTGCTTCCCACGCCTTGGTAAGATTTGTACACCACTGTAGCATATTTGTTTGCGATGTAATATTAACACTGTTTTCTGTTGAATAGTCGGTTGAGTAAAATTCATTTAAGTAGGCAGATTTGCAATAAGATAATGGCATATCGTTATTTATATAACTTCTTACAATCACGCCGTTTCCGTTTTGTGCAAGAGTTTTATCTGGGTTATATACCGTTGCGGTAAAGGTTGCAGTGTAATATTCTGGCACTTCTACCGAACCGGCAAAATTCTTTTCGGATACGCTTAGCCACTGGTTGCCGTCTATTATGCAACGCCTTATGTACATTTTTGGGTAGTAGGTATAACAATCTACGGTAAAAGTGGTTTCAGCATCTAGCGTTCTGCCACTTGCAAGCCTTGTGCCGGCAGAAATTGTTACATCTCTTCCAAACCACTCAAAATTGTAGGTGGGGTCGCTAAGTTTTCCTATAATTTCGCCCGTTTTAATATCTACATTTACTATATCTATTTTGCCATACACTGGAGTAGTTGATTTTGTATAGTCATCTGTGCCATAAGTTAAATTTGCATCAATTTTGGTTAAATCGGCATTGCCTTCACTATCTTTGTTTGTTAAAGCGGACTGCAAGGCTTCTGCGTTTGTGGTTTCTATTTTTGTAGCATTTGCATTTAGTGTGGCGTTATGCCCATATTTTGTCCACTTTGGGTCATCGGAATTTACAGGTTGGTACACGCTTAATATGTCGTCATTGCTTAAAAACACATCATAGGTTGCGGTAGTACTACCACCCCCTCTAATATTAACAGCACAAATTACTTGCACCGCTTGAACGGAGCAAATTATTAAGCACACCGCCATAAATAAAAACGCTCTAAATCTTTTTAACGCCCGCATAAGCACTCTCCAAAATTAGTTTATTTACAGCCCATTAATTACATTAGGCAATATTTCTACACCAATATTTTACTCTATCGGCATAAATATATCAACTTTTTTAGCATTAGTTTTATATTTTGGCTATTTTTAAGAGATTTTCTTTCAAAAAAACGCTCTATCCTGTATCTTAAAGTGATAGAGCGTTTTTGAAATATTAAATATAATAAAAATTTGCTGTATGTTTTTTGGTTGTGTTTTTTTCACTTTTGGGTCTTTTTTTGTTTAACAGCCAGACTTCTTGAGGACAATTAATAGCCCCTAAGTTCTACCATTGATATGGTCTTTTTTAAAATATCTACAAACTCATTTGCTTTAGCTTTTGGCACTGCGCTAAGCCCTGTTGCATTTATGCAATCGGCACTTTCTTTGAATTTTTGTAAATATAGTCTTTTGTGACCATTTAATTCTTTTGCCATATTAACTATTGAATCTTTTGTATGAAATTCGTTAACTAAAGTGGTTCTAAGTTCGTAGTCTAATCCGCTGTTTTTTAGGTATTCAATACTCTTTTTAACATTCTCGGTTAAACTATTATAAACTCCCGAAACCTTGCTATAATCACCAAAATTCGTTTTAATATCTATCGCTACATAATCTAATAGATTGTTTTCTATTAAGTCTATTAAGCAATCTGGATTTGTGCCGTTGGTATCTAGTTTTACCAAAAAACCGAGTTCTCGCACCTTTAAAATAAACTCTTTTAAGTCGGGTTGCAGTGTTGGTTCTCCACCCGAAATTGTGACTGCATCTAAAAGACCCTTTCTTGAACGCAGATATTCCAGAATGTCATCTTCGCTAATTTCTTTGTATTTGTCTAACACAATTCCACCATTGTGGCAAAACGGACATCTGTAATTACAACCACCCGTAAAAATAGTTGCACACATCTTTCCTTCGTAGTCTACAAACGAAACCTTTTCTATACCTAATATTTTCATACTATTCACCAATAGAACTTATATATAGACTTGCACTTGTTCCAGCGATTGCTCCATCCGATACCGCAGTTGTAACTTGTCTTATGGCCTTAGTTCTGCAGTCACCCGCAACAAAAAGCCCATCGGTTTTAGTTTTGCAACTTTCATCGGATATTATGTATCCTGATTTATCAATATCTACAAGCCCCTTAAAAGCGTTATTATCGGGAACTTGTCCAATCGCTACAAATACAGCCTCCGTCTTTTCTTCAAAAGTTTCGTTAGTAATTGTATTTTTAAAGGTTATACTTTCTAATCTATCCTTACCATTAAACTTTTGTGCACTTAAATTATGAGTAACTGTAATATTTGGAGTATTTAGCACGGCGTCTTGTAATACCTTTTCGCCAAAAAATTTATCAAATAATGTACAAACATGTACCGATTTGCAGTAGCCAGCGAGCATTAATGCGTATTGCAATGCACTATTGGCATCTCCAATTAGTGTGACGTCCTTACCTTCATAAAACGGACCATCACAAATCGCACAATAGTAAACGCCTTTACCCAAAAACTTATCTTCATTTTCAATATTTAACATTCTAGGTTTAACACCTGATGCTATAATAACTGACTTACATTCGAAGGTATGGTAGTTGGTGACTACCTTAAAAATGTTACCTATTTTTTCAATATTTATAACATCTTCAACTTCGTATTCTGCACCAAGTTCGGTGATTTGCTCAAACAATTTATCCGAAAGTTCTACCCCTGAAATACTTTTTTCGGTTGGATAGTTTTCAACTTTAGGACTTCTAGCAATCTGCCCGCCAAAGCTTTCTCTTTCAATTATTTTAACCGTTCTATTGTTTCTTAGTGCATATAGTCCAGCAGTCATACCTGCCATTCCGCCACCAACTATTATTATGTCTGTCATAATACTACTTAATCTTTCCTTCTTCTATATATTTTTTAATGTCAGATACATTTTCAAGTTTAACAGTTTTTCCACCAACTTTAGCAAACAATGTAGGAGCCTTAGTAACTTCTAATGACTTTGCAAGTTCGGCATTTTCAGATGCAATAATATAGTTATATTTAATTCCTGCTTTATCTAAAAGCATCTTAGCCATTTTACAATTTGGGCATGTTGCAGAGCCAAATAATGTATTTTCGGTTATTCCACCCTTTTTAGTAGACTTTTTGGTTTTAGCGCTTTCTTCTGCACAGCAATCCTTTTCTTCTGCAATCAAAGTAGAGTGCGATAAATCATAGGTCTTTCTTTGTTTAAACTCTTGAGTTTTACCATCATTCCAGTTTGCAACTGGTCTATAATAACCCGTTATACGGCTATAAATTTCGGTAGGTTTGCCACATTCTGGACAAGTTTCATGCTCGCCATTAATATACCCGTGAGTTTCACAAACTGAATAGGTTGGGCTAATTGTATAATATGGCAATCTAAAGTTTTCAGCAATTTTTCTTACCAAATTCATAGTAACTTTCCAATTCTCTAATCTTTGACCAAGGAAGGTGTGGAAAACCGTTCCTGAAGTATAAAGAGTTTGGAATTCATCTTGAATTTTTAATGCTTTAAATACATCGTCGGTATATCCTACTGGCAAATGCGATGAGTTTGTATAATATGGAGCATTTTCATCGTTAGATGCAGTAATAATTTCAGGCCAACGCTTTCTATCATGTTTTGCAAGTCTGAATGATGTTGACTCTGCTGGAGTAGCTTCTAGATTGTATAAGTCACCATATTTTTCTTGGTAATCTGAAAGTTTTTCTCTCATAAAGTTAAGAGTCTTTTTAGTAAACTCTTGTGCCTTTTCGTCTGTTAAATCTTTTTGTATCCACTTAGCGTTCAAGCATGCTTCGTTCATACCAACCAAACCAATCGTAGAGAAGTGATTGTTAAATGAACCCAAATATCTCTTTGTATATGGATATAAGCCCATTTCTAGTAATTTAGTAATGGTATCTCTCTTAATTTTTAAGCTTCTTGCAGAAATATCCATCATCTTTGTAAGTCTTTCAAAGAACTCTTCTTCATCGTTTGATAGGTATGCAATTCTTGGCATATTGATGGTTACAACACCTACGCTACCAGTACTTTCACCCGAACCAAAATAACCACCAGACTTCTTTCTTAATTCTCTTAAATCTAGACGCAATCTACAACACATACTTCTTACATCGCTAGGTTCCATATCTGAATTTATGTAGTTAGAGAAATATGGTGTACCATATTTAGTTGTCATTTCAAATAGCAAACGGTTATTTTCCTTTTCTTCAGACCAATCGAATGTTTTTGTAATTGAATATGTAGGAATTGGATATTGGAAACCTCTACCATTAGCATCACCTTCAATCATAATTTCGATAAATGCCTTGTTTACCATTTCCATTTCTTTTACGCAATCTTTATACTTAAAGTTTTGCTCTTTACCACCAACTATGCAGTTTAATTCTGCCAAGTCTTGTGGAACAACCCAATCTAGTGTAATATTTGTAAATGGTGCTTGAGTACCCCATCTAGAAGGTGTATTTACGCCATAAACAAAACTTTGAATGCATTGTTTTACTTCTTTATATGTTAAATTGTCCGCTTTTACAAATGGTGCAAGATAGGTATCAAAAGATGAGAATGCTTGAGCCCCTGCCCATTCATTTTGCATTATTCCTAAAAAGTTTACCATTTGGTTACATAATGTGCTTAAGTGAGATGCAGGTGTAGACGCAATTTTACCCTTAATACCGCCTAGTCCTTCAGTGATTAATTGCTTTAATGACCAACCAGCACAGTACCCTGTAAGCATACTAAGGTCATGAATATGTATATCTGCATTTTTATGAGCATCTGCAATTTCTTTATCATAAACATCACTTAGCCAATAATTAGCAGTAATAGCACCAGAGTTAGACAAAATTAGTCCACCTACCGAATAAGTAACAGTAGAGTTTTCCTTTACACGCCAGTCAGCAAGTTTTAAATATTTATCTACAGTTTCTTTATAGTCTATTAGTGTATTACTAATATTTCTAATCTTTTCATGCTCTTTTCTATATATAATGTAAGCCTTTGCTACATCTTCATACCCATTCTTCATCAAAACAGTTTCAACCATATCTTGAATGTTTTCAACAGTTGGAATGGTATCTGTATATTTTTCAGTCAGATATAACTCAGTGATTTTTGCCATCTTCTTAACATCTTGAATATTACCATAGCCTAAACTAAGCATTGCTTTTGTTATAGCATTTTCAATTTTAGTGATGTCGTAATCAACGGTTGTTCCATTTCTCTTAATTACAGATTTAATCATAATGTTCTCCTAAGTTTAAAAATTATGCAACTAAAAACGAAACATTTTAGCGTACCGGTAACGCTTTTTCTAGTCAATTTTTAGTGTACAAACGAATTTTAACACAACATATAGTCTTTGTAAAGCGTAATAAACACAATATATTGATTTTATACACTTTAAACGAATTTGCAAAAAACATAAATTATTTTTAAATTTTACTTGATTTTTTTCTAAACTCGGGAACACCTTTATTTTACAAAATCTTTGCTTATTTTATCAAAAATAAATCTCACAACTTGTTCATTTTTTTATAACAATCTGACTTATTTTAGCTATTAAAAAGTTACTTTTTGCTCGAAATTTTTATGCATTTACAATTTAAAAATACTATATATAGTTATAAAAGTATAATAAATTTTGCATCAAAAAAACCACCATTGCATAAACAATAGTGGTTTTAATAAACTTAAAATATTATCTCTTAGAGAATTGTGGAGATTTACGAGCCTTCTTAAGACCATATTTCTTTCTTTCTTTCATTCTTGGGTCACGAGTTAGTAATCCAGCCTTCTTAATTTCTGGCTTTAATGATTCATCATGCATACTTAATGCACGAGCGATACCATGACGGATAGCGCCTGCTTGTCCGCTAAGACCACCACCATAAACGTTAGCATAAACATCATATTTAGCTTCAGTTTCGGTGATTGTTAGTGGTTGACGAACAATAATTCTTAATGTTTCAAGGTCAAAATATTCATTAATATCCTTACCATTAACAACGATTTTTCCGCTTCCTTCTGGAATAAGTCTTACTCTAGCGATAGATTTTTTTCTTCTACCGGTTCCCCAGATTTGGTTCTTTTTGCTATTTGCTATTTTCTTTGCCATATCTACCCTTTCTCCTACTTAACAATATTTAAAACTTCTGGTTGTTGTGCTTGATGTTCATGGTTAGCATCACGATAAACTTTTAGTTTCTTTATCATCTTTCTACCAATGCTGTTCTTTGGAAGCATTCCCTTAACTGCTTCACGAACTGCGAAGTCGCTCTTTTCCTTCATAATTTTGTCATAGCCAACTTCTTTTAGTCCACCAACATAACCTGAGTGATGGCGATAGAACTTTTGTTCCATCTTTTTACCTGTAAGAACTACCTTATCAGTGTTAATAACGATAACATAATCTCCGCAATCAACATTAGGGGTAAATTCTGGCTTGTTTTTACCTCTTAATACACTTGCTACTTGGCTTGCTAGGCGACCAAGGGCAACTCCCTCTGCATCAACGATGTACCATTTTCTTGTAACTTCTTGTGGTTTTTGCATAGTTGTTTTCATAAATTTAAAACTTCCTTTATTATTAATATAATTAACAAAATAAAAAGCGTTTGACGCCAAACCAAATAACTTGATTTAATTAACTTTGCTGTCCTATTTTAATATATTTACAAACCAATGTCAAGGGTTTTGTGAAAAAAGTGCCAAATTTTTATCAAAAAATGAATAAACCGCTTATTGAAATTTTGCAAAATTTGTGCAATTTATACAAAGCCCTAAACATATTAGTGTATTATTGTTTCTATATATTAATTTTTCATTACATAGATCGACTATGGAGTAATTCTTTCTGGTCCTCTAAACAAGAACATTGCTTCTTTAAGGTTTGCAAGTTCTAGTAAATTCATAGTAATTCTATCTAGTCCTAAACCAAATCCACCGTGTGGAGGACAACCATATTTAAAGAATTGCAAGTAAAATTCTACGTCCTTTTCTAGTCCCTTTTCTTTTGCTTGTGCACACAAAATATCATATCTATGTTCTCTTTGTGCACCCGTTGTAATTTCTACACCCTTCCAAATTAAGTCGTATCCTTGAGGAATACCATCCTTTCTCATATGGTAAAAAGCTCTTTTTCTTGCACCATAACCGGTTACAAATAAAAATTCACTTCCATATTTTTCCATAGAAAATTGTTTACAAAGTTTTTCGGCTTCGGTTGTTAGGTCATCTTGTTCACTTTCTGGAACAACTAGTCCATATCTAGTATTTAATTCGGTATATAATTCCTTTAAATCAATGCGTGGGAATGGCAATTTTGGAACTACTACATCTACCCCAAATACTTCCTTTACTTGCTCGCCGTATTTTTCTGAAACCTTTTGTAATGCATATGTTAAAAGTTCTTCTTCAACCCTCATAACATCTTCAAAACTATCAATGTTAGAAAACTCTAAGTCAAAACCTGTAAATTCGGTTGCGTGCTTTCTTGAATGAGATTTTTCCGCTCTAAATACTGGGCCACATTCAAAAATTCTACCAAGTCCACCCGCCATAGCCATTTGCTTGTAAAATTGTGGACTTTGGGCCAAATAAGCTTTTCCACCAAAATAATCTACAGCAAACACTTCGGAGCCCGATTCGGACGCTGTACCAATAAGCTTTGGAGTATGAATTTCAACAAAATCTTTGTCTAATAAATACTCTCTCATTGCGTTAGTAAAACAAGTTTGAACCTTAAACATTAATTGGTTTTTATCCGTTCTAAGGTCTATCCAACGATAGTCCAAACGGTGGTCTATATCACTATCATCTGCAATAGGATTGGCATCTGCTACACTTGTAACTTCTACTGCATCCACCAAAACTTCACGACCGCCAAGTTTTACAAACTCACTAAGAACTAGTTCACCCGAAACTTTAACTGTTGCTCCACTCAAAAGCTTACTAAAAACTTCGCCTACTTCTGGGTGTGCTGTTTTATCTACCGTTAATTGAATTTTACCTGAAAAATCTTTTACAACTATAAACTGCATAGTCTTTTTATCTCTAATAGTATCTATGCTGGCATAAAAATTGACTCTACCTTCTTTTAGTTTTGAAATTTGTTTCATTTCTAATTTTGTCCTTTTTAATTGAATTACTTACTTAGTATAAATTTATCGACCAACTTTGTCAACTATTATTGATAATCTATTAATATGAAATATCGTCATATTTTACAGATTTCATATATAATCCGTAAGGTGGCACAGTTTTACCCGCCAAACTTCTGTTTTTACCTTGTATTATGTCTGACATAGCATTACCATCCTTCCTTCCAGCACCCATGTCTATAAGCGTTCCCATAATAATTCTTACCATATTATACAAAAAGCCATTACCACTTATTTCAAATTCATACAACCCATCCCCAAGTTCATTTATAGACGCCGAATAAATAGTCCTAACAAAATCGGTCTTACCGCTTTTTCGTGCCACAAAACTTGTAAAATCATGTGTTCCAATTAAAGCATTTAATCCACTTTTCATTTTTTCAATACTAACATTATCATTAACTCTTAATGCCCTATTTTTAAACATCACTCTTTCAAAACGTGATAAATAAAACCTATAAGAATAGGTTTTTACTTTAACTGAAAACCTTGAATCAAATGTAATTGGAGCTTCAAAAACCTTCAAAAAATCTATATCTTCAAACCTTCCGTCATTCAATTCATATAAAAGTCTATTGCAATCAATGTCTTTTTCAGTATCAAAATGCGCTACTTGACCCAATGAATGAACTCCAGAATCTGTTCTTCCGCTAGCATAAATTTTTACTTCTTCGTCAATAATTTTAGATAACTGCTCTTCTACAACGCCTTGCACCGTTCTTTTGACTGGTTGCACCTGGAAACCCGCAAAGTTTGTACCAATATATTCAAATACCATAACTATTCTGTGTAACATAGTACTCTACAACTCCTTAAATATAAAGAAATTTGTTTTATAAACAAAAAAATTATCAAATTCCTTTGACTTAACTACTTGCAATTGATTATAATATAATTTGGTTAAAAATTCAATAAATTGAGAGGTAAAATATGAAAAAATACATAACCGTAGATGGTAATACCGCAGCGGCAAATATGGCTTATGCCTTGTCTGATATGGCAATTATCTATCCTATTACTCCATCTTCTCCAATGGCTGAAAACATTGATGAATGGCAAGCAGCCGGTAAGCTAAACTGCTTTGGAAACAAGGTTAGCGTTACCGAAATGCAATCCGAAGCTGGTGCCGCTGGAGCATTACACGGAGCACTTACTAGTGGTGCACTTGCAACAACTTTTACATCGTCACAAGGTCTCCTATTAATGATACCTAACATGTATAAAATCGCTGGTGAATTACTTCCATGTGTTATCAATGTTGCAGCACGTACACTTGCAACCCATGCACTATCAATATTTGGTGATCATAGCGACGTTATGGCTTGTCGTGCAACAGGTTTTGCAATGTTATCTGCCAGCAGTGTTCAAGAAGCACAAGATATGGCACTTGCAAGTTACTTAACGACAATAAATTCAAGGGTTCCATTCCTTCACTTCTTTGATGGATTTAGAACATCACACGAAATAAACAAAATTGAAGAAATAGATTATGATACTATTAAAACAATGATAAATTACGACGCAATTCAAAAGTTTAAAGCATCTGCAATTTCTTCAGATAACCCTACCCAAAGAGGAACCGCACAAAACGGCGATGTATTCTTCCAAAATAGAGAAGCTTCTAACACTTTCTACAATCAACTTCCTACTGAACTAGAAAAAACATTTGATTTAATTGCAGAAAAAACTGGCAGAAAGTATAAATTGTTCGATTATTATGGTGCAAAAGATGCTACCGACATTATAGTAGCAATGGGTTCAGGCACTGAAACCATTAAGGAGACCATAGATTATTTGGTTAAAACTGAAGGACGAAAGGTTGGTGTTGTTGTAGTTCACTTATTTAGACCATTCAGTACATCTCACCTACTAAAGGCTCTTCCAAAAACAACCGAAAGAATTACCGTTTTAGATAGAACCAAGGAAAGCGGTGCAATTGGCGAACCACTTTACACTGATGTATGTTCAAGTTTGTTTGAAAGCGGAATTACTGGAATAAAGGTAATTGGCGGAAGATATGGTCTTTCTTCTAAGAACTTTGACCCAGACCAAGTACTTGCAATATACGACAATATGGCATCAAATAAACCTAAAAATCACTTTACAGTTGGTATTACTGATGATGTTACAAATACATCTATCCCAGTAAAAAAACATATCAACACCCTACCAAAAGGAACAATTGAATGTAAATTCTTCGGTTTGGGTTCGGATGGTACCGTTTCAGCAAACAAAAATAGTATTAAGATTATTGGTGAAAACACTTCTTTATACTCTCAAGCATATTTCGTTTACGATAGTAAAAAATCTGGAAGTATCACAACTTCCCATCTAAGATTTGGCGAAGTTCCAATTAGATCCACTTACCTATGCACAAATGCTGACTTTATAGCTTGCCATAACCCTACCTACGTTAAAAAGTTTGACTGCTTGCATGGCATTAAAGACCACGGCATTTTCCTACTAAACGCTCCTTGGACAAAGGAAGAAATGGAACACGAACTTCCAGCTAGTATGAAGCAAACCCTTGCTAAAAAACATTTAAAAGTTTATGTAATTAACGCAAACGCAATTGCTAAAGAAGTTGGTTTAAATAACCGTATTAACACAATTATGCAAGCATGCTTCTTTAAGCTAACTAACATCATACCTTGGAATGTTGTTAGTCAAAAGATGAAGGACGCCGTTGTAAAAACCTATTCTAAAAAGGGTGACGCCGTTGTTCAAATGAATATCAAAGCAATAGATAGTGCTGACGGCCATATGTGGGAATTTGTAGTTCCAGAAAACTGGAAAAATGCCACAACCGGTGCTAATGTAGATAGCAAGTGTTCTGACCCATACTTTAATTCAGTTATTGAACCAATCATTTCTCAAAGCGGAGATAACCTACCAGTAAGTGCATTTACACCAAATGGCGAAGTTCCAACCGGTACTACCGCACTAGAAAAGAGAGATATTGCTACAACTATCCCTATGTGGATTCCAGAAAATTGTATTCAATGTAATCAATGTGCTTTAGTTTGCCCACACGGATGTATTCGCCCATACCTTCCAAACTCTGGAAGCGAAGAGAGCAAAAAAGTTGGTGCAAAACCAGCAATGGGAATTGCTGGCAAGGACTTTGTAATACAATGTAGCCCTATGGATTGTACAAGTTGCGAAAACTGCGTAAACACTTGTCCTGCAAAAAACAAAGCACTAGTTATGGTAGATAAAGAAACCTATCTAGAAAAAGAAAATGAAAAATACAATATCGTTAAAGATATTGAAAATGAACAAAGCCTATTTAAGGCAAATACAGTTAAGGGTAGCCAATTTAAACAACCATTATTTGAGTTTAGCGGTGCTTGTGCTGGATGTGGTGAAACTCCTTATGTTAAACTACTTACCCAATTATTTGGCGACCATATGATCATAGCAAACGCTACTGGATGTTCTTCAATTTATGGTGGTAGCAACCCTACTTGCCCATATACAAAAAATAAGAAAGGTCAAGGTCCTGCATGGTCAAACTCTCTATTTGAAGACAACGCAGAATTTGGACTAGGTATGTTCCTTGCTCACAAGAAGAACACTCAAAGTTTAGTTGACCTTGTTAAAAATGGTGTAGAAACAATCAAAAAAAGTGAAAATCTTAATAAAGCCCTAACCGAATGGTTAAACGGAAATCGTTCAGACGATAACCGAAATACAATTATGGAACTATGCAAAACCGAAAACACCAGTGAAGATGCAATTCGCTTTGCACATGAAATAATTGCTCTTAATAGTTGCTTAACCGAAAAGACTTTCTGGATACTTGGTGGCGACGGCTGGGCCTACGATATCGGTTACGGCGGATTAGACCACGTTCTATCTAGCAACGAAAACATTAAAGTTCTTGTTTTGGATACCGAAGTTTACTCTAACACCGGTGGACAAGCAAGTAAGTCTACCCCACTTGGTAGCGTAGCAAAATTCGCTGCTAGCGGTAAGCGTACTCACAAAAAAGACCTTGGCGCTATTGCAATGAACTATCCAAATTGCTATGTTGCAAGCTGTTCTATGGGTGCTAACCCTGCTCAAACCATTCAAGCATTAACCGAAGCTGAAAACCACAATGGTCCAGCAATTGTAATTGTTTATGCTCCATGTATTAACCATGGTATTAATATGAGTAAAACTCAAGAAACTGAAAAGAATGCCGTTCTTTCTGGTTACTGGCCTCTATACAGATTTGACCCAACTAAGGAAAATCAACCACTAACCATAGACCCACCATTTAAAAATGCAGACTATAAGTCATTTACCGACCTTCAATCAAGATACTTTATTCTTGCTAAAAAGGACCCTCAAAAAGCCGAAGAATTAATTCATGAAGCAGACCTATATCGTCAAGCACGTTTAAATGAAATTAAAAAATTAAATGACTAATTAAATCAATTCAAAAAGCGGGAAGAAAAATACTTCTCGCTTTTTATATTAAATTTCTTTGTACATATTAAATACTATATAAAATAGACTTTTATTGCTTTGGGTAAGAGAAAACAATCAAAATGCCAAATTATGAGTGAAATATCCGAATACTAAATTAAATGGTATAATTGCAATTATAGTGCTCAAGTTAAGCAAATATAGTCTGTAGATGTTTAAGCTAAACAAATACAATCTATGATAGTTACTTAATTTATCAAATCTTGTATCTATATATTCTAATGAAGTAATAATGACGCCACCATGCAAGTTTTTATCATCTAACTTAGTATTATGTCAGACATAACTTACGTTTTGCTTGAAAATTTAATACTATGTCAGACAATAATCGATTAATTATAGCCCCGCCTTTAAATTCACGCCATTAACTTTATGGTATACCCTATTTTCATTTATAATTAACTTTTTGTTTATCTCATCTTCTAATGAAAAGCCCAAAAGTTCGGAAATTCCAAGCAAATATATTGCAACATCGGCAAGTTCGGAACCCAAGTCATCCTTTTTCTTCATAAAAGCGTCACACGCTTCAGCGACTTCACCATAAAGCAAGCAAAATTCCATATACAAGTCAGTTGTATTAAACCCTTTATTCTTTTTGTTTTCAATTATTCTTTTTTGAACCGCATTTAAATCCATTATTTATCTCCTTAATATATAAAATTGTTTAAATATCATTAACACCGCACTACTTATCCTTATACGAGTCAACATCTAAAGTCAATAAATTAGTATAACAAAAATAAAATTAACGCCGAAATGAATACTTTTTACTCAAATCGGCGTTTATGTTACTTTTTATTCTTCTTATTTAATTTTAATTCATTGAGTTGGAACTTATATGTACTTTCACACATTTCGTCTAGTGTTTTAGTTGCCTTCCACCCTAATTCTTTTAGTGCTTTATCTGGAGATGCGTAACACTCGTCAATATCGCCAGGTCTTCTTGGTGCAAATTTGTATTTTACTTTGCCACCGCAACATTTATTATAGGCATTTACCATATCTAATACACTATATCCAACGCCCGTTCCCAAGTTATAAATAACCAAACCACAATTTGTTTCAAGTTTTTTAAGAGCAGCAAGGTGACCATCTGCCAAATCTACCACATGAATATAATCTCTTACGCCTGTACCATCCTTAGTGTTGTAGTCGTTACCAAAAATGCTTAGTTCTTTTAATTCTCCAACTGAAACCCTTGAAATATATGGCATTAAGTTATTAGGAATTCCCCTAGGGTTCTCGCCCAAAAGTCCACTTTCATGAGCGCCAACCGGGTTAAAGTACCTTAAAATAGCAATGTTCATACTAGGGTCAGCTTTGCTTACATCCTTTAAAATCTCTTCAATAAACAACTTTGTTCTACCATAAGGATTAGTAGCACTCGTAGGGAAATCTTCAAACAATGGCATAGTTTCAGCCTTGCCATAAACGGTGGCCGAACTACTAAACACAAGGTTTTTAACGCCGAATTCACGCATAATTTTAAGCAAATTAATGGTGCTTTCTAGGTTGTTCTCATAATATTCAATAGGTTTTGCAACGCTTTCACCAACAGCTTTTAGCCCAGCAAAATGCACAACTGCATCGATTTTGTTTTCGGTAAAAATTCTTCTAAGCCCAGCTTCTTTTCTCAAGTCATACTTATAAAATTTAACATCTTTACCGGTAATTTTTTTAATTCTGCCCAAAACTTTACGCTCGCTATTGCTTAAATTGTCCACAATAACAACTTCTTCTCCGGCATTAAGTAATTGAACCGCCGTATGCGAACCAATATACCCAAGCCCACCTGCAAGTAAAACTTTCATAACTCACACTCCTTTATATCCTTTTAGCCCATTATACACTAAACGCAATAAATTAGTCAAATAAACTGAATTAATTCTACATAAATTAATATCCTACAGTGTTTCATCATTTATTGAACTACTTGTTTCACTACCAGGACTTATTTCATCAACATTTTCTGCTTTATCTTGTTTGGCTTCATCTTCCATTCCAGCATCAAAACTTACTTCATCTTTACTTTCAGTATTTTCAGCATTTTTACTATTTGAACTTTCTCCATTAGTTAAAACACAAGTTTTATTCCTATTTTTAAAACTACTAAAGATATCCTTAGCCCATTTAATACATTCTTTAAATTCTGGAGTCCAGAAATAGAACAGCAACAAAAATATATTTGGGACAATTGCACAAACCATAAACTTAACAATAAGCCACAAAATTCCACCGCTTGGCACTAAACTGCATATAAAATAAGTTACAATACCAACAACTGTGGTAACTAAAGTCCTAAAAGCCAATTGCAATAGATATTTAGTTGTAGAGGCCTTAAAATAGTACTTGTTTAGAATATAAGGTTCCACCCAAATACATGTAGATAAAGTACTTACAATTGTACCAATAATTACCCCAGGAAGCCCTATAAAGTACGCTAATACTAATGATACAACTAAATTAATAGTAGCTTCAATTAATGACTTAAATCGGTCTTGGTAAAATAAACCAACACACTCTTTAAACATACCAACCATGCCCTTAGCTTGCAAGAAAAAGAAATTATAACTAATCAAAATAAGAACAATAAAATTTAAAGTCAAATCGGTAGTTTCACTTTTTGTTAAAATAGTTTCAATAAATGGATTTGCTAGCGTAAATACACAAACTGCACAGAATGAAACTATCCACATATAAATAAAGTTAATCTTTTTACAAAGCATTAAATTTTGTTCAGGTGTTTGAGTTGCAATAGCGTTTCCAATACTTCCCTTTATTGCATTTGCAACAAGACCAATTAATGTTGTGACTGCCGATGTTATCATTAAATAGTTTGAATATAGCCCAAGGGTAACAGCATTTAAAACCAAATAAACAATTAAACTATCTGTACTATACACAACCGCAGAACCAATTTTATGAAAAATCAAAGAATATACATTCTTGTTTATTACTTTTTTTGTTTCCACATCTAATGGTTTTATTGGCTTTTTTATGTAATTTGCGTACTTTTTCTGTGTAATAATCAACACTAAAACCGAATTGAAAATAACCGATATAGTATTAGTTAATAAATATAAATAATAGTTTTTTATAAAAATAATTATTAGTAAATGTGCAACATACAAAAATATATTCGATAGTATACTTATTTTTGATTCAATATCGTTCCTTTGACTAGTATAAAGCAGTGATCTTCTATAAGCACAAAAATAAGAAACTACTGAATTAAATAAAAATATTAAATAAACTACATAAAGGTTAATGTCTACATTTGGGGCTTTCTTTGCAAAATAACCCATAAATGGTAACACTAATAATCCTAAAACGGTGACGACTATTGCAATTATAGTATAGTACTTCTTATATAAATGCAAAAGTTCCCTAACCTTTTCTTCGTCCCCTTCAGCCATTGGCTTGTACATAGAAAATACTATAGCCGAACCAAACCCAAGTTCCGCCAAAGAAAGCAATGAAAGAATATTTGAAAACAAGGAATTTAAACCCAAATACTCTTCATTAAAATAATAAATAAAATATCTTCTAACTACAAACGCTAAAATTATTTGTGCACCATAAGCAATCAATGAGAAAATAATATTTCTCATTGAGTTTTTTGTTCGTGATGAGTTATCTTTAACTTGTGTTAACATTTTTCTTTCCTAATTTAAATAGTTTTGTAATATGTCCGCAATTCTTTCACACGCATGACCATCACCATAAGGATTAGACGCCTTACTCATTTTTTCATACTCATTCTTATCTTCTAAAAGTTTAATAAATTCATTGTAAATAGTCTCTTCATTTGTGCCAACGAGTTTTAATGTTCCCGCCTTTACGCCTTCAGGACGCTCCGTTGTATCTCGCATAACCAAAACAGGTTTACCTAGGGATGGTGCTTCTTCTTGTATTCCACCGCTATCAGTTAAAATCAAATAACTACGTGCCATAAAATTGTGAAAATCGACAACTTCTAACGGTTCAATTATTCTCACTCTATCACAATCTCCTAGAATTTCTTTTGCCGTTTCTCTTACAACAGGATTTAAGTGAATTGGGTAAATTACTTTAATATCATTAAATTTGTCTACCACTCTTTTAATTGCCCTAAACATATGCTTCATTGGTTCACCTAAATTTTCTCTCCTATGTGCAGTAAGTAAAATAAGCTTTGAATCTTTCGCCCATTCTAAATGTTCATTATAATAGTCTTCCTTGACAGTCGATTTTAGAGCGTCTATCGCAGTATTTCCAGTGACAAAAATATTATCGGCATTTTTCTTTTCAGCCAACAAATTATTTTTTGCCATTTCCGTTGGTGCAAAATTAAATTTACTAATTATTGAAACTGCCTGCCTATTAAATTCCTCAGGAAATGGCGAAAATATATCATATGTTCTGAGACCTGCCTCAACATGACCAACAGGAATTTGCAAATAAAAACATGCTAAAGCAGAAACAAATGTTGTACTAGTATCTCCATGAACTAAAACAACATCCGGTCTTTCTTTTTCTAACACGTCCTTTATTTTTAATAATATATTGCTCGTAACATCGAACAATGTTTGTTTTTCTTTCATTATATCCAAATCATAATCGGGTACGACATTAAAAACCTGCAAAACTTGTTTAAGCATTTCTCTATGCTGTCCCGTCACACAAACAATAGTCTTAATACCATCTCTCTTTTTTAACTCATTCACCAGTGGGCACATTTTAATTGCTTCCGGTCTGGTTCCAAAAACTAACATTATTTTTCGCATTTTATTCTCCCCTTTTACTTACTTGATCTTTATAAAATTCTGCCTTTTTTGCTTTGTAATTTTTTGCCGGAATAAACGAAAGAACTTTTCCTAAAACCTTGTAAAAAAATGGTAATTTGTAGTCATTAGGGAATTTTTCTTTTAATCCTAATACCTTTTTCCAAGCGTAAAAATTAGCAACTAAAACCACCTTACGCTTAAAATTTGCCGTTTTATATTTTATGCAAAAATATGCATTCTGCTTTAGTGCATACAAATAACCTTCAGGATTTTTAAAAAATAAATTTAGACCTTGTGCAGTATAACCATCCGGCATATATTCAGCCAAATAATATAGATTATTTGAAGCATACATTTTGTAATCATATAAAAATTGATTGTAGTACACGCTTTCAGTAACAAATCTTTCACCTTTAAATATAGGAAAATGAAATTTATTCACAATGTTTGTTTTAAACAACAAACTTGTGTCAGTAGAGTATCCATATTTTTTAAACAATTCATAAAAATATAGACTCATTTCATTTGGCACCCAATTAATACTAAATGGTTCTCCATTCGGCTTTGCTCTTCTGGTAACAACACCACAGACATCATCCATTTTGTCAATTATGTCAATTTCTTTGTACATCTGCTCTACCGCATTTTCTGTTAGGTAATCATCCGAATCAACACACACAATGTAATCTGTACTGCAAACCTCATTTGCTTTTTCAATAGCAGTATGTTTTCCGCCATTTTTCTTTTGAACATAATCTATTTGAAAGCCAACCGCTTGTTTTTTCCATTCTCCAAATAATTCTGACGTGCCATCTGAAGACCCGTCATCAATTACAAGCCATACAAAATCTTTGTTAGTTTGTTTTTTTAAACTTTCAAATAAATTAGGCAATAAATGCTTTCTATTATAAGTTGGCGTGAATATTGTTATTTTTATCATTTTTCTTAACCTCCTTCTTTTGTCTTTTTTTTCGTTTATAGTCTATATATTTTTGAGTATTTTTTTTGCCAATTATTTTTTTAATTAATATTTTGAATTTGATTATTAAACTTTGAATGCCTTTAGGTTTTTCAACCCACGAACCTGAAAAATGATGAATTGTATGTGTATTTTTTGTTAGAATCATTTCTTTCGTTGTGCTTGATATAGGGCAAAAATAATCCTTCGGATAAAAAACTACATCTCCCAAGTCTTTAAAAGTATTATCTAGTTCCAAATTCGGATACATCTTCATTGTAATATTTGTTATTGTGATTACATTTGTTGTTAAGTCTAATTTTCCATCTTCTAAAATAAAATTCTTATCATCATAATATCGAAGTTGCTGTTCTACCCATCTATTTCCCTTTTCGGAAGCGATTATACCTGTAGGTATATGTTCGTCATCTTCAAATCCAGAAAATGCTGGATGTTTTAAAAACTCATCCAATGGTTTTGTAACTTCTACATCTGTATCCATATAAATTCCGCCATATTCATACAAAACAAAAAGACGAATATAATCAGACACAAAAGCCCATTTCTTTGACTCATATGCTTGTTTACAATAATTATTGGAATTTATATCAAATGTTGTTTCATCCCATCTTTTTATCTCATAATCTGGACAATATTTTTTCCACGTTTCTATACATTTTTCTGCTAATGGAGTTAGTGGATTTCCACCCACCCACACATAATGAATTATCTTTGGTATCATAACTCTCTCCTCCTATTTTTAAATCTATATAAAATGTAATATGTGTTTTTAAAATATCTAAACAAAAAAAATTTCATACACAATGATTTGCTTATTTGCTTTTTTAGGTGCTTGCTTTCTTTATATAATTTTAAAAATTCATCTCGAAATGCTTTAAGAATTTCCTTGTCAGCCCTTTTACTTCTGGATACGCAATACTGACCCATAAAGGCATTTAATGCCAACGCTTGAATATCCGGCAATAATTTAGGAAAATTAGTTGCTATATAATCAATTCTATCTTTCATTGCTTCAATAACAGCAAGCTTAGCCACTGTAATATTTGATTTTGTTATACTTCCCTCTCTCATATAATAAAAGTACAGTGGTTCGTAAATGCAACTAATAGTTTTACAATTGCCAATAAGATGATGACACATAAATTCATCTTCGTGAATCTTTCCTTTTACAAATCTTAAATTCGAAATAACATCTCGTTTTATTAACTTACAACAAGCAATTACAAAATACACATTATATTCTTTTTGTGTTAATCTAAATAAGGCTTCATCTGCGGTGATTATTTCGGCTTGCTTTTTGTAACTTCTTTTAGGATCTTCACCATCTTTAAAAGTTTCAAAAGCACAAACACACATATCTGTATTGTCATGTTTGATTTTACCGAGCATTTTTTCAACCATAGTCGAATCTATATAATCATCACTATCTATAAATAATATATAGTCGCCCGTAAATACGTCTATACCTGCATTTCTTGCATCGCTTAACCCACCGTTTTCTTTATGAATAACTTTAATTCGATTGTCTTTCCTTGCCCATCCGTCACATATTTTAGGACAATTATCCGGTGAACCATCATCAACTAGAACTATTTCTAAGTTTTTATAGGTCTGTCTTACAATAGATTCAATGCACTTATCTAAATATTTCTCAACTTTATACACTGGCACAATAACTGACACTTTATCGTTCATAACAACAACTCCTTATATTAAAAGGCCTAAGAGTTTACATGTAAACTTCGGTCCAAAAATTCTAAAACTTACATTTAAAACAAAAGTTTTAAAATCATAAATTGAAAAATATCTATAATCCTTTATTAATTGGTAAACCTTGTTTTTATCATTTTCATTTAAAAATTTAACTCTTCTGCATAAACTAAAAATGTTGTGGGTAAGACAATCTTGCACAAAATATCGCGTTTTAGTATGCTTATCACTATACAATTGCATTAAACCATTTGCATTACTAAACATATTATCAAACGACTTAATTGTGGTACTATTCATAATCGATCCTTGACGACTTATTACATAATGATAATAGCTATCATTTATCATATTTACAATGCCAATAATATTCAATGTTTTCATTGTCCAAACCATATCCTCGTATAATATCCCAACATCAAAATATAAATTGTTTTTGATAATAAACTCTCTATTACATATCTTCATACACGCACTATTTATTTTAGAATTTACATCAATTATATCTATTAAATATTGAGTGCTTATAATACCTTCAATATTTGAAATTGTATTATTCTTTTCGTTTCCTACGTTGTTCAACCAGTAGCTATTTAATATTGAAAAATCTGCACCTCTAACTTTTTTTAATACACTAGAAAAATTTTGGTCAATATAATCGTCACTATCTACAAAAACTAAATATCTACCTGTTGCAATTTTTATACCTGCATTTCTTGCATCGCTTAACCCACCATTTTCTTTATGAATAACCTTTATTCGGGTATCTTTTTTTGCCCATTCATCACACATTTCAGGGCAATTATCTGGAGAGCCATCATCTACTAATATTATTTCTAAGTTTTTATAGTTTTGGTTTACAATTGATTCAACACACCTATCTAAGTATTTTTCCACCTTATATACTGGTACTATTACTGACACTATATCTTCATTATATTTTGATTGATCAACCACATCTAATTGATCTTGCTCAACCAGCGAATATATTAAAAGTGTAACTAAAATGAATAGCCTATATGAGAATAAATTATCCAATGAACACATCATTGCTAAAACTATAAATAGCGGAATAAAAAAATTAATAATACAATTTTTCTTAAATCTTTTCAACTGCCAAATGTAGATTAATGCCAATGCAACGAAGATTAAACAACCACATAATCCTAAAAAGTAAACACACTGAATTGCCGTATTGTGAATAGCAATTTCATATTCTGTCCCAAGATATCCCGAACCGATGCCAGCCCCAAATAAAATTTGTTTTGCACTTTTTGTACACTCATTTAAATAATACTTCCAAATCTGGCTTCTTCCTGTTGTTAAGCTATTCAACCTTGATTCTTGTTCGGATGGCGGGTTATTTTCTGATACACTTGAACCATCATTTATAATTTGGTCACTACTTACTCCGTCACTGCCAATTTCATTATTACTAGTCTCACCATTATCTTTGTTGCCAAAATCAATAACACCAAAGTAACTTGGATGAATAATTCGATCTATTAAATAGCCTGTATTTTTATAGCAAACTCCAAATGGTAAAACAAAACAAACCAAAACAGCAATGCAATTTATAATACTTTTTTTATTTCTTAGAGCTTTATTTTTTACAACCTTATAAATCAATATGGCCGTAAACAATACTACAAAAGCAATGAAAACAATTAGAAATGATTTAGAACCCGTTAGAACACCTAAGCACATTAGAAAAATATATATTGGATAAAAGAATAAGTTGATTTTTTTATGTAAATACAAGCAAGTAAAACATGTTAAACAAAGTAAAACTTCCATTGCATAATAATTTGGATCTCGTGATAATCCTTGGAATCTATAATCGGTTGAACTATAACTATTAAAACGTACAACCATCTCTCCAAGTCTTGGAATTATATCTATAAACAATGAGAATATTGCTGCTATCAAAATGCCATAAAATAAATATAGTGTCAGGTTCTTAAAACTTATTTCATCAAAATAGTAAAATAACAAATACAATACAGCGAGCAACGATATTATTGGTAACAAATTAGCAAGCTTAAATGGTCCAATAGGCAAAATTAGATAAACACAAGCAACAATGAACACTGATGTAACAATCCAGTTTATTTTTTTTCTTTTCGTACAAAAATCAATTAAAAGCCTAATTGCTTGAATAAGAACGAAACATAATAATATCCATACTGAAAAGTACAACTGATCTGTATCAAACCTAAAAACATTATAGAATGGAAGCAAAAACACTAAATAATAGATTGCTTTGCTTTTTGTTTCTGTAATGGTAAATAATAACGCTACCCCTAAAGTGATATACGCAAAAATAGGCACCAAAAAAGAACAGAATATCAAAAGTACTAAAAATATGCATTTGTAAAAAACCAATCTATCACTGTTTACAAAAAATATAGTATCTATAAATTCTTTTTTTAGATTATTGGACATTGATTTTAGTACGTCGCTTATTTTTGCTTTTTTATCTGTCATAAAACTCAATCTCCTCATATATATTTTTCATTTGCTGTAACACCACTTGAAGAGTGTAATCTTTTATAAACTCTTGATTAAATTTCCCAAAGCTGTCACAAAGATTTTTATCTTCTTTTAGAGTGTTTATTTTAGTAGTTACTAAATCGGTGTTGCTAAAATCTATTACAAAACCGCCTTTGCAGTCTATAACTAAATCTCTACAACCTCTTATGTCTGACACAATACAAGGTAAACCCAAGACTTCCGCTTCCATAATTGAACGAGGTAAACCTTCACGAAGTGATGACATAATAAAGCAGTTTGCTACGCTTAAAATAGTAGGTATATCCTTTCTAAAACCCAAAAGACTTACTACATTTTGTAAATTATTTTCATTAATAAAGTTTTGGTATTCTTCCCTATTAGGACCTTCACCGCAAATTAAATATTTAAAATTTGATTTGTCTTCCATTTGTGCAATTGCTTTTAAAACTGCAATATGATTCTTGTTATCGTTTAATTCGCCTATTGAAACACAAACAAAATCTTTATCTTCAATATTCAATTCTTGTTTTAAACTGTTACAATCTTCCAAACTACTTCTTTTGTATACATTCTCATCAAAACCAATGCCATTTATTTTGTATACTCTTTTTGCTTTGAATTTTAGTGCAGATTGATAATCTTCTTCATTCATTGTAACTAACGCATCGGTGTAACGGCTATAGTGCTTTTCTACTGCTTTATATACCAGATTCTTTTTAGGGCAACCCTTAAAGAAATGGAACCCGTGTGCCACATAAATTACTGGTATTTTGTATTTATGGCCGACCATTCTACCCATTACACCGCCGACTGGTTGATGGCAGATTATTAGGTCGTATTTATTTTGTTTAACCAAATTAAATAGTGATTTTCTAGCTTTTATTAACTTGGTAGACAATGGATTTCTTGGAAAATCTATCTTATGTAAAACTAGCCCTTTCTTTTCCATTTCTTTAAACCAAAAACCACTTTCGTTACAAGCACATTCTACCACATTGCCAGCATCTTCTAGATACTTAATATGTGGCAATAGAAATTGCCATATCATATTATCAGTAGTAGTAACCACCAAAATCTTTTTCCCCTGTATCATTTTACTTCTCCATTACTTTTTTCTCTATTTCTTTTGCTGTAATCAATTTAGACTTGTATTCTTCTTCGGTAATTTGATTTGTTTTTAATAATTGGTCGCCAAAATAATAGGCATCTGGCACTTGCTCTTGCGTTAAAATTTCATCCTTTTTAATTACTTTTAAAGCCGTTTTAAATAAGATTTTTATATCTAACCACAATGAACAATGCTCAACATAATACAGATCATAATTAAATGTTTCATTCCAAGTATTTAAATTTCTACCATTTGCTTGAGCGTAACCCGTAAGACCCGGACGAACTAAAGACCTTTGATTTTGTTGATTGTTGTAAAATACCATATCTTTAACAAGTTTTGGTCTTGGTCCTACAAAACTCATATCACCCTTAAAGATATTCCAAAGCTGAGGCAATTCGTCTAAGCTTGTTTTACGCAATAATTTACCAAACTTTGTCATACGTTGTTCATCTGGCAATGGATCTCCGTTGGCGTCGGTCGCATTTAACATACTTCTATATTTATAGAACTTGAAAATTTTATTCTTGTAACCTGGGCGAAGTTGTTTAAATATAATTGGACTACCTAACTTTATTTTTACCAATATTGACACCACCAAGTATACTGGAGATAAAACAATCATGGCAATTAAAGATAATGTAATATCAAAGAACCTTTTTAAAAAGTAACGATAAAACTTATGTTTTTTTGTTAGCTCTTTATCTGACTTTGCTTCAGTTAAAGTTTGCCCTTTACCTTTAGCATTTTCAGATTTATTTTCGGTTAACTGACCCGCATTCGTTTCTTCAATCTTTTTTACCAGTTCCTTTGTTTCAGCACTAGTTTCTGAAAGTGAAATGTTAGGTTCTTCAACTCCATTAGCATCTTCAACTTCGTTGACTTCTTTATTTTCAACAACTTCATCTACTTCATTTTTCTTTTGAGTTTCGCCATTTTCTTCTACATTCTTTTCTTCTATTGAATTTTCAACATCTTTATTATCCATTGTTTTTCTCCCTTTATAGATTACACTAATTGCTGGCACATACGTTTTTGCGGTCTCTTTCTCGCAAGATGCAAATACGAAAACTAGCATCATTTGTATGAAGAACATTACCATTCCTACATCTAGCATGGCACAGCCTTCATAAATTGCAAGGCTAAACAACCAAAATGCTTTACATACCGAAAGTTTGGTAAACATTAGTTTGTATCTTTGGTAGTAATGAAACCCAAATGCAACCACCCCTACTATACCTGAACACGCAAGAATTTGTAAAATTGTATTGTGGTATTTTTTTAGTGGACCGACTAGTGCTATACCGTCTTCACCATAAAAACCAGCCCCGAAGATTTTGTTTCGCTTAAAGTCCTCCCATCCATATTTCCAAACTTCAAATCTGCCGTTATCATCAAAGCCCAATGATTTTGTAAAACTAAACCAGTCATCAATTTTTCCATTTTGTAGGCAAATGGTAAATACACCACCACAAACCAAAACTAGAGTTAGTAATGTGATGCCATAATGCAAACGATTTTTTGTTACTAAAAAGCCATAAATTAACGCAAATGGAAGTATTATTGTTGAGCACAACATTCCGGCTCTAGAAAAGGTAAACAAAACGGTAACGTACATTAATATTGCAAGTGGCAAATATATTTGTGGAAATTTCTTTGTTGCTAAATATATAGTTGCTGGAATACACAATCCGAGCGCTGGCGCAATGGTATTAGTCATCCCCCAACCTATTCGGAGTGCTTTTTGGTGAAACGCCAAAACTGGGTCACCGCAAGTTGCATAAAATACAATAACTTGGAAGCACGCAACCACCCCAAAGCACATAAATGCAAACGCCGTATAGTCTTTTACACTTTCATCCGTACCATTTACAAGTAGGATATATAAAAGTAATATGACACACATAATACCCAAAAATCTAAGTGAATAAATATGTTCATAGTCAGTTGCAAGAAGCCCCGCAAGCCCCGCCCCAATAATAGTGACAGCAACCAAACCCCAAAAGAGTTTACCAAAAACAAACTTCTTCTTTTCTACTGCAAATGTACAAACAAAATAATATATTAAAGACAAAAATACAACACATACACAAATTAGCAATGCGATTTTATCTATATTAGACAAAACCAAATTTTGCGTTAAACTTAAAATGCAATTCAAAACTAGAACAATTATTGGTTTAATATCCTTTTGCGTCACAAAAACAAAAGCAATTAAAAGTCCCAAAATTATAAAACTTGGGACGGTTAATTTAAACACTGACAAAATAAATGTCATACAAAAAATAGCAATTACAAAAAAAGGACTACTCAAAACTTTTTGAGTATTTTGTGCAAACCTGCTGTTTTTAAGTTGTTCCATAAATTGCAACTTCATTTGCCAAAACTTTTCCTTTGCTTTTGTGATGATTTCGCTAGGTTTAAGTATACACTACTTGATAATTTAATTCAAGTAATAAAAGCAATTTATACAAATAATTTGCATATAAATTAAATGGTATGTTATACTTGAATTGGTGACAATGCATATTTCATACCAAATTTGTATTTGGAACGATTTATGAAAGAATTTATTGAAATCATTATTTTAGGCATTGTTCAAGGATTAACCGAGTTTTTGCCGGTATCTAGTAGCGGACACCTAATTTTGTTGCAAGAAGTTTTTGGGATAACCGAAAACACGCTTTTTACAACCATAGTACTTCATCTTGGCACATTATTTGCGGTAATTATCTACTATTTCAAAGACCTAACAGCACTTATAAAACCCGAAAATCACAAAACTGTATTTTGGCTTTTTATTGCCACAATTCCAGCCTGCGTTTTTGGCTTAATTTTTAGTGATTTTTTTGAAAAACTAACGTCATCAAAGTTGCTTTGTTACACATTTTTATTTACAAGTATAATGCTTTTATGCACTCAAATTATTGCAAAAAAGACCACTATAAAAAGAGAATTTTGCACTCGCTCTGCCATAGTTATGGGACTTTCTCAATGTGTAGCACTCCTTCCCGGAATAAGTAGAAGCGGTTCTACAATTTTTGGCGGAATACTATCCAAAAACGACCCCAAGGCCGTTGCAAAATTTAGTTTTTTTATGAGCATTCCAATAATATTAGGGTCACTTGTGTTAGAATTATTTAAAGTTGAACTTACACATATAAACTGGGCGGTTTTAGGCGTTGGATTTTTTACATCATTTATCTTTGGTCTACTCGCAATACGCTTAATGATGAAAATTATCGGCAAATGTAATTTTAAATGGTTTAGTGCATATCTAGTTATTCTTTCTATAATTTGTTTCGTTCAAAATTATATTTATGTAATGTGGTAAATTTATGAAACCTTCAATATTAAAAAACTACAATTCAATAAAAAACGAAGTTAAAGCATCTATTTGGGTTTGCTATATTTTAGCAATCTTACCCGTTTTCACAATAATTTTAGACTGCATTTTTAAAATTTTTAATGTTACTAATTTAAGTTTTTTGCACCTTTATTCGCAATACACTTATTTACTAATTTTGTTTCCGATAATATTTATTTTGGTGGATATTATTGCGGTACTATGCGGTAAAAGACGATTACGGTTTAATTTTAAAGAATTCATTTTAAGTTACCTCGAAATTATACCCCTTGCAATGTGTTTTTTACTAATAATTACGTCTAGCATAGTACAAATAATTCAAGATAGTTCTCTAAACGGCTTCACCACCGACGTATCAAGCCCATATCATCTTGCAACAGGGTTTCCTATAATATTACTAATTGCAATGTGCTTTTTGTTTGGCTTTGGAATAAAAAACCGCAATATCGCAACGCATATTCTCTTTGCTATTGTCATTTGTTCTTCTATTCTTTGCATTTTAATACTAATTGACCCAAAATGCGACCTATTTTTTCATAACCCAAGCAATACAAATTGGAGTTCGGTATTTTGTAATTCAAATTACTTTGGGTTATATTTAACAATTTCCATACTTTTACTTGCAGGACTCTTCTGTTTTTCTACAAAAACTATGCGGTGGCTTAGTTTCGTGGCACTCTTATTGCACTTATTTGTATTATTTTTAGTAAATACATTTTCAAGTATGCTTGCTGTTTTTATTGCCCTTATAGCACTTTTTATTTTACAAAATGAAAGGCTCAAAAAATTCTCTTTTCTTTCACTTTTACCACTGTTTGCATTTGTTGCAATATCACTAATAGTACAATTATTTGCCCAAAGTTATTATAGCAAATATATCGGTTTTTTCGCCGAAATTAAACAACTTGCAATAGATATAAAAAATATTTTTACCGACTACAATTCCACACTTGCAGACAATGCGGGTACTGGTAGGTTTAAATTATTTAAAGAATCAATTAAACAAATTTTAGATCACCCACTACTTGGAAACGGAAACACCTACACTAACCCACATTCGGCATTTTTGCAATTAGCAGAAATTTGGGGGCTACCTTGTTTGACATTGCTCATCATTTCGTTTATAATGTCAACTATAAGATTTTTCAAACACTTTAAAAGTCAAAGTAGTTTATCTATAATCACATTTATTGCAATTGAAGGATTTTTAATTTGCTCGCTATTTTGTAGTATTATGCCACACATAACTCCTTTATTTTTAATGATTTTTGGAGTTTTTGTAAGGTATTATAACATAGATATTAAGAAAAATAAATTGCAAAAAACAATAAAAACAGACGGCATAATAATAACCGACCAAAACGTATTAAACTAAGGAATAAATTTTTATGGAAAATATCACAAAGCAAAGCACATCAACACCTACAACCCCCAAAAGAATTAATTGGTTTTCAGATTTTAAAATTGAGGGACAATCTAAAATGTCGGTAGGGCTTCCCTACTTAATAATGCTAATGCCAGTAATCTCGTTTATTCTAATCTATGCTATATATTTATTTACTGGTAAATTTTGTCCTGTTTTTCACCTAAACATTTTACCAGTTCTTTTAACCGTATTTAGCATTTTTGCGTTTTTTATATGCGTAGATATTCCTCAATGGTTTATGAATAAAAATACACCCGCCTTTAATCAAACGGTTAAAAACTCATTAAAAAACAAGCCCGAAACACTTATTTTATGTTTTATGTTTGCCTGGATACTTATAACTGGCTTATTTACACCTAACTTCCCTAATAACTATTCATTCTTTCATTATGAAAATAAGGTTTCTCACCTACAAGAATGTATAATTTATTTCTTTATTTATCTCGTTATCTTTCTATCTGCAGTAAATTTAAAAAATGAAAAAACTAGACGCAATTTACTTTTTGTATTTATAAGTGTTACATCGTTAATTTGTATATTAACCTTAATATTCCCACATGGAGAACTTTTAATTTCTGCTGAAAACAATACCAATTGGGCGAATGCTTTTGTAAATAGCAACCACTTAGGATATGTTTTATGCCTTGCAACTAGCACCCTTGCAATTACATTTAGTTTGGCAAAAAATTATATTTGGCGTATTATAACTGGCGTTTTACTTGCACTTCATCTATTTGTTTCTATGTTTAATGATACCTTAGGTTCTCTACTTGCATTAACATTTACATTTATTATAATACCAATAGTCATTTGTATAAAAGAAAAACGCTTTAACGTATTCAGCTTTATACCGCTTGTTATGTTAATTGCAATAAGTTTTATATGCATTCCACTTGCAAATCCAATGGACTCTACCTACAAAAGCTTGTTTGTTCAAATTTATGGCGTGTTTAAAGACTTCTTTCAAGTATCTTCCGCTCCACTAGCCGAAGAAACCAAAAAAGCTGGCACAAATCGTTGGGAACTTTGGTTAGATGCATTCAAAGCCATCAAAGAAAACCCACTAGTTGGAGATGGCGATGTAATAACAAAGCCTCATAATGAATATCTACAATTTGCTGCACACTCTGGTATTGTTTCGGCACTTGCTTATATTGCGTGCTTTGTAATAATAGCGGTTAAAGCAATAAAATACTTTAAACACCTTTCAAATATTACGTTTGTTGGACTAATTACAACAATGTGCTATGCAATAAGTGCATTCTTTGGCAATACTATGCCACACACATATCCATTTTTTATGGTAATTTTAGGAATAACGATCTCGTCACTAAATAGTGACATTTCAAGTTACAAATCACTCAACCGCAACACCACCGGCATAGAAAAATCTTTTGAATTTAAAGAAAATCAAGAAGATACAACCCCACTAGATATGGCAGAAATTACTGAAATTGCTGGTGAGAACCTATCTAAGACAAATAGTGAAAATTAAATTTACTTAACAAAAAAATTATATTTTTAGGCTTAAACAATCAAATTTTTAATAAAAAGTTAAAATAAAAAAACCTACTATAATTTGGGACATCCCAACTTTTAAGTAGGTTTATTTTTTTTACTAAAATTTTTCGCTTTCAGAATCTTCATTCAATGCTTTTTGTACATCAACATTTAAGCAACTTGCCACAAAAAATGGGTCAAATAAATCGGCTACAAGCATTTTAGATTCCTTAAAATTCTCTGTATTATCTCGTACTGTATCAATAATCTCTTCATCGGAACCAAGCATAACACCATAGTCACAATACTTCTTCTCATTAACACGATGTAACCTATAGCAATATACTCCATTTTCAAATCTTCCCTCTACAAAAGAATCTAAATTTGAATACAAAAGTGCTTCAGTCATATCGGCAATTATTAGGTCTTTGCCTCCTGCATCAATATCATCGTAATCTCTTTCATTTGCAGTAAATTCGGCTTGCTTTAACAACATATCGGTAGCAATTTTATCGTCACATTTTTTTAGTGTAACTTCTGCAATTACTTCATATTCGTCAAAAACACTCTCTTTAACTGCAAAACATAAATTATACAACTTTGTGTCGTCGTCATAATCTATTTGCATACCCAAAATTCCAGTTGGCACATTATCTCTTTTTAATTGAATGACTTTTGAAATGCTAATATCGGGAAAACCGCCGAATGTCCTTAATTGTTTTGGTCGACCATTAAATGTAAAAATCATAATAATCCCCCCTTATTGAATTAATTTAAATTTTTAGTTTGCACAATATTTATTATTTTTAGGATTGTTCCCTTTCTTCAGTATTTTCTTGCTTCATAAATAAATCTACACCAACCGCTTTCATAACACTGAAAGAATCTTCCGAGTCAAGTACAACGTTGTTTAATGGTGTAATATGTACCGCCGACTTTAGTAGTTCCTTTATAACAAACGTATCTTCACTAACCAAAACCGCAAAATTTAACGCCATTGGTTCACTTTCGCCCTTTGTAATTTCGTGCATTGAAAGATAACTTTTAGAGCCATTGTCATCATCTTCGTCATACATAATATAACTGAAAACCCGAGAATACATTCTGTCTTCCTTATTTAAACTAGGTGAATTATGCATTTTAGCCCTATTTTTGCACTCTTTTAACAAGCAATTGTACATAGATTTGTAACTAGTCATTTCCTTTTTGTTTAAGTATTTAACCCTCTTATAGTCCCCAATTTCCGCTTTTTTAGATAGCATTTCTACAAATTCTATTTCGTCATCGTCGTTCAAAGTTACGTCTAATTTTATGGTTTCTACACGCTCTTTGCCCTTATATATTGGCATAATGATTGATTCATACATTTCTATGGTGTAGTCATCTAATAAAATATTACCATTATTTAATTCCATCAAATAGACCATTACGCATTCTCCTTTTAAATATAGTATCATAAAGTAGTCCGTTTGTAAATAGTTAAATAGAATAAAAGTAGAATTGCCGAATTTCGGGCAGTCCCACGACCCAAAAATATAAGAACAAAAAAAACACCCATTTTGAAGTGGCGAACCAACAAAATAGGTGTTAATTAAGTTTTTGCTATAATCGGGTGGGCAACTCTTTTGCCACACCGAACGAAATCATTCTAGCGTCTAATATATAAATGTATGCAACAGTCTTTTACCAAATTAATTAAATAGATTAGTTTAATTGTATTTTTGGTGTGCAAAAATTTAAACTCTTTATGCTCTATTTTTAATTACTTTGGCCGACCTTAGCACTAAGAAGCATACATTATTCACTTAGTGCTTTGGTCAACTTCCAAGTCTTATCTGAGCCCGCGCAAGGAACTCCGCCGTTAAAGGAGCAACGAATCGGCTTACACCGTCCGTAGATGTAAACTCTAAACTATCACCCTTAATCTGTGCCCGAGAGACACTTCTTAGCAGTAATTGTTTATCTTGTATTGAATTTACACCTTCCCCACTTGCGAATACATTCAAGACATCTTGTACCTTTACCTTGTAAAGATTTCCGTCATTTAATGCAATCGCTAACTGGTCTTCGGATAACTGCCAACAATTAATTGGCAACAAATATGTTTCCTTAGTCGTTAAATTAAAGTACTTATAACCATTATCTAGGCATAAGAAGTTACCATCATAATAAACAAATCCGTATCTATCATAACTATCTTTAAAGCGAACCAGTTTAGTGTTTTCAGTAGGCATAACAGCCACTAAAGAACCTTCTTTGTTAATTACTTTAAGATCGGTAATCTTGCCTTTATCAATATTGAAACTGTCGTCCATTGTTACAAAATACAACCTATTATCGTTTCCGAGAGCAAGTAAAGCATTTCTGTTCCACAAGCTTACTCGTTTTCCGTCTGAAGTAAATCTAACTTCTTCTTCATCAGGGCCGTTTGTGATACCGATGTAAACATTGCCGAATGTGTCTTGCATCGTTTTAACAACCGTGTACTTAGAATCAATTTCAATACGTTCAAACACAACGCCTTCTGGTCTTATTATTGCTTTAAATAGACCCTTTTCGCTAGTGATAAGTCCACACGAAACTCCATAAATAGTGCCAAGTGGCTCTAATGAATATTGTTTCATGGTCTTTTTATCGATAAGGTATATGCGGTTTTTACGGGAAGGCTCAACAACATAACCCTTCCTTGAGATTCTAGCCTTAGATACAAAGCAGAATCCTACCCAATTATACATATCTTCGAGTTCATTAATTTCAGACGAAGTCAACAACACTTCGTTAATTCCAAGTTTGACGGCAAATCTATTAACGGTTTTTGCCAACTTGGTTTTAATAGATCTAACTATCTTTGCAAATAGTGAAATCTCATCTTCAGACTCGTTCTCATTTACTACTTGTTTAGGTCTTGAATTTAAGAGATTTTTGGTTCTCTCGCTATCAAGTTTATCAAATGACTGCTTATAGGCTTTGCCCGGACCATTTCTGGCTGGACCTCCGCCACCTGAATCACTCCATGGTGGACCGTTCCTTGCAGGGCCTCCGCCACCTGAATCACTCCATGGTGGACCATTCCTTGCAGGGCCTCCACCGCCTGAATCACTCCATGGTGGACCGTTCCGTGCAGGGCCTCCACCACCTGAATCACTCCATGGTGGGCCGTTCCTTCCGTAAGTTAAGTCATTTGGTTGTCCCCGTCCAAGAGACTGTGCATAAGCACCCGAAGCATCTTGCATAACTGGGGGACCATTTGCCGTAATAGTTGTTTTTAGTCTATCTCTATCATTGTTTTTGATTTCGTGATTTTGATAAGGCGGATAAAATCTTCTATAAGTGTCCACATCAATATTACCTGTGGCCAAAAGCTTTCGCCTTTCTCGTAGCATTTGTCGATATGTTGATCGGTCTACATATGTACCATTTTTAATTTGGTCGTGCTTAACTCTGCCCATCATATCAATAATTTCGATAAGTTCTAGGGTAGAAAGAATTAATTGCACACCGCTAGGCACTTCAACCATCCAAATAATACCTGTGTTGGTACTAGCAAATCCTAAGAAACTTCTAACTACCAAACTAGTATTGGTGTACACACCGATAATATAATCTTCCTTTATCCAGTATGAGTCGTAATTTGGGTTGCCGTGGCTATCTAGGTTAGATGTTCCCCACGTTTTAAACCATCTAGAATTTTGGTATTCAACCACATCTACAACTTGGTGGAAGGTGATTTTTTTATTCGCTCTTACCGCTCTTTCGCTCGCTTCGGTTGCAGTGTATGTAAGGTTAGAGAAAATCTTATTTAACTGCAATTTCCACGATGAAACCGTACTTTTATCTGGCGGAACTTTACCGCCGTCTTTTAAATAACTTTCTTCGGTTACTTCGGTTTTCTCCATTGCACTTGCTGTTTGGGCAGCGGATTTTATGTCCGTGTAACTCTCTATATATGTGTAATACGCTATAATGTCGCCGACTTCAATTTCTGACGTATTTATGTCTTTAACAATTACCGTATCATCTTCATGGAAACCAGAATTTTCCATACTACCGGAAAGAATGGTAACCAAAGAATAGCCAAACAAGTTTGGCACATTGTTACTCCTTTTGGCGTTAATCATAACAATAGAACATATTACGCTTAGCACCAAAATCGGAATAATAATAATATTCGTTACGGTATCTAGTAACTCTAACCATTTGGTAGAGTATTCAGACTCCCTACTTCTCTTATTCCTTGGTTTACTCATAGTCTCCTAACCTATAAATCTATCACATTTCGGCTTATGTTTACGATTAATGATTAAGATTTTAGACTGTATGGTATAAATTTGATTTAGTAAATTTTCGACTTTTCTTTTCGACTTTTCCTGAATTTTGGAGAAATCTCCTTTTTGTTAGTTTGACTAATTTTACTTATTTAGTATACCGATAACATACTATCACCATATTTTTATCGGAACCAATAATTAAACTTCGTCTTTTAGGATATTAAAAAATCTAACTTACCTAAAAATAATTAATCTACGCTTTTAATTTACAATATAGTTTTTCTTTTGTTCGGAAAACCAAAAAATCAACTAATATCTGCCATTACTAAAGCATAACTTAATATAAAAACTAAAGGTAACTATTGTTTTGTTACACTAGTAGTTTGTACAAACAAAACCAAAAAATTACAAAAAATGGTAAATTTTGCCAAATTGTATTTCAATTTTATTTTTACATTGTAATTGTACCATAATTCGTAATTTATTAACAAATATATTAAGGTTGTTTTGAAAAATTTTTAATATTTTTTGTTACAAAATGTGAAGAATTTATCGGTTAAGATTGCATCACTAATTTATTATTTGATACTTATTGTGTTTAAACTAAAGTTAAGAATATATAATTGTAAAAAATTTACAAAATATACCCCCTTAACTAGGGTTTTTGAGATAAAACGGAAAGGAAAATGTAGTATCACAAATATTAGATTGGAAGCAAAATAGTGATTATCTAAAACGGAAAGATAAAAATAAAAAACCTAAAAGGCACTTGCCGGGCGAACGGAAGTGCCTTTTAGTATGAGAATGAATTATTTTTAAAAAGGTCAAATTTTTTAAATACTATTCTAAATTATAATTTAGAACAGGTTTGGAGCAAATATTAATTGCTTAATACTTGCTCATCCTGTTTTTTTTGTTTAAACGTTTTTATACTTGTTGTTTGCAAGTTTAGTCAAACTACGCTACAGCTACGCCGTAAGGAGTTTGAGATGATCTACCACCTTGATATAGATCCTTAACCCACTTAAATGTAGTATCTAAGTCGCCACCTTCAGCAGCTAAATAGATAAATCCAGCTGGTAAGAATGACTTAGTATTATCATTTGCAGCAAGAGCAAAGGTATTTTTTAATCTATCTTGGTTGTAAGCACCTGTAACTTGTTCTTTAATATCAGTTGTAACAGGCTTTAGAGCAGCACCTTGAACTGTATATGCGTTAGCACTACTTAAAGAACCAGAAGTTGCAGAGTAAACTTTTGCAGTACCGCCACCGATTGTAGTGAACTCAGTACCTAAAGTAGCCTTTTCATCTTCAGTAACAAGAGTTAATGAATGTTGTAAAGAATCTTGTAATTCTTGTAAATCCAAGTTTGCATTGTTTCTTGCAAATGTGAATGTAAGAACGATATAGTAAGTACCACCAACGTCGGTTGCTTCAGCACCTTGAGTGCTTGCGATTTCAAATAAAGAATCACCTGTAGCACCGATTGTTAGTTGTTGCCATGCTGTTTCGCCAGATGTGGTATTTAATTTTCCTGCGTATAGACTAGGAATAATTAATGAGTTATATGCACTACCCTTAGCAGTAGCAGCAATCTTATCAATAGTTGCTTGTGTTAAAGCGGCATTAATTTTACCATAAATGGCGTTACTAGCACCATCGGCTGCCCATTGGTTAATTGTGTACATATATGCAACTTGTGCAATATGTGTAGTACTATCTACATTGTAAGATTTTTCAAATGGAGCACCTTCAGTAGCACGTAACATTAAATCAGTAGTTGTAGTGTTTGAATTAGCAAGTGTACCATTTTTGGTTGCTAGGAATACATTGTTCTTAGTTTCGTTAATGTATTTTGCATAACCATATTCTTTATCTGCATTTTTGGTATAATCAGTGCTACCATCAAATGCACCAGTTTTACCATCGTTATAACCACCAATACCAATAGCATATAGTAGATAACCATGGTCATAGTCGGCACGACTAGTGTAAGCTTCACCTAATGTAGTTCCTGTAATTCTTGTAGCATATCCAGGAGTTGATCCATCAGTTGAAGAACCTGCAAACTGACTGTAAACAGCAAATTCACCATATACATCGGCGTTAATATTAAGAATCTTTATATCAACATCGTTCTTTACAGTAACTGTAAAGTTTTGAGATGTAGAAGCCCAAACACCAACACCCATAACTGCGATTGCTGCACACATAGATACGATGGTCGCAATTAGTTTGCTTTTTAATTTCATGTTTTTTCTCCTTATAAAATTTGTTTGAAATTTTGTTTTTATGTAACTCAATGTTTCTATTTTCTTTTGTATACCCTATTTGTCTTCGCCTACAAACAGGTTTATTAAAAATATCACATTTGTTACCAAGAGTAATGATTTGCACAAATTATGGCAAGCACCAAAAATGTTTGTATTAGCCTTGTGCGGATAGAGATTCTTGAAGCGAATTTAATTCATTGCCGAAATACAGGGTAAATGACCAACGGGTTGCTTGAAAATCTCTAGAACTACCATCGGGTCTCCAGCCACCAGGCGAACTACTACTAGTTTGACCGCCCGAGACACTTTCTATACTTCTATTTTTTACAAATAAACAAACTCTTATCCAAACTACCGTATTTTCTTTATTAATTTCTAGTATTCTAGTTTCGGTTTCGGTATTTGTATTGTTTGTAAGTGTGTACTCACTAAGAGATTTAGATGTAGAATCGTCCCAAACATCGGGTTCATCATAATTAAATGCGTAACGATATGAAACATCGTACATATCTGACTTTATACCCAAATCGGTTTTTGTAACTGGGTTAATTTGGTTTAGTTCGGCATTTACAAGGGTTATATATGTGGTTTCTTCAGTTAGAGTAGAAGAAAGTTCATATTTAAACAAGTACTCCATTTTACGAGCGTCACCCAAAGATTCCTGATAATCTGAGAATGTGCTACTACTAGTAAAATCTTTAAATAGTTCGGCATCTACAATCTCGCTATCCTTATAAAGTAAACAAGGGTATTGTTTAGAGTTTGTAGAGCCTGCATCACAAATATCACCTGTATTTGTACCAAAACGCATTACATACAAATTACCTGATGCTTGTTGCATCTTAATGGTTTCATTATTTACAAACTGCAAGTTGTTTTGATATAATATAGCAACTACGCCGGTTGTCATAACGCTCACGCATCCCAGCATTGATAGAAAGCAAATGATAATTTTAGTTTGAAACCCCATGCTTTGCTCATCTCCTTCTATATTAGTATGGACAACCCCCATTAACTATATTACGATAGTATTATAACAATTAAAAAAATCTTCTCCAAACGAAAAATAGCAGTTTTTGAAAAATTTTTGAAAAATTTAGGGTTTATTAGTGAAACTTTTTACCCTACTTATTTTTTAGTAAACTTATGCCCCATTAATGTAATCAATTTTGATTTACTAATCATTAAACACCGCCATTTTGTTTTTACATAGGTTTACCTTTAATAGTAATTTTCTTGCAATTTTTAACTTAATTTTACTAACATTACCCGCTTTTACAAATAAATTATACTTTATACTAAACAATCTACCCTACTTCATAAATGTAGAAAGTGGCACAATTTCAATACCTGCCGACTTAATGCGGTCTAGATTATTTTTTAAGCACTCCGCCGTTATATCTCTACCAACCGACCCAATATGCCCGATTGCAATACATTTACCATTTTTTAAACACGTATTAATGGCGTCCGTTATACGAGAAGTTGTGATTCCATAATTTGCATGTTGTTCTTCTAAAAAAACATCCCTTAGTACAACGGGGGCGTCAATTTCTTTTCCAACCTCCTCACACACTGACCCCTCTATAGTACGGCTATCCAAAAATAGCAAGTTGCGTTCCTTAGTTCCCTTTAAAATTTCACGCATCAAAGTTTTATTTTTGCTAACTGCTGTGCCCATATGAATATTTACGCCGTTGCAATACGGAATATCATTTATTCCTTGCATAAGCTTATTGTAAGCAACTTCTGGGCTATCTGAATTTGCAATAAATAGTGGGCCATACCACGAAAGTGGAAGTCCGCCATATGCTTCCATTGGCATATGCAATATTACTTCGTGACCAAGTTTATGTGCAGTTTCGGCGTCGGCATGCGAAAATTCCAAGCACGGCATAACGGCAACCGTTAGAGTACAATCGAGCGCAAGCATTTTTTCTACGCCCTTTCGGTCGTATCCAAAGTCATCAATTACTATAGCCATTTGTGGCTTTTGTGTTAAATTTGCGTTTTTTACATCGGTTTCGGGGTTAATTTCGCCTTGTTCTTCATTTATCGTAGATGTTGTTATATTTTCATAACAATTTGCATAGGTTCGAGATTTTGCATTAGACCCCAAAACCATTGCACCGAATAATCCAACAAATATTAATGTGCCAAGTACTATACAAAAAAACTTTTTCATATTAATCTCCGTGATATTTTGTTTTTATATTACCAGAAGTTGTTATTGTGCTACACAAAAGTGATTTTTTTCAACAACAGATAATAATTGAAACAGTGAACTATAATAGATTTGTATCTGCAAATTGAATTAATATTATTTTGCAAATATCATCACATTGATTATATTATGTAGTATTAGTTATATAAATATTCGTTGGGTATTATTTAAAAAGGGTTCGCCCGTGGCGACCGAGAGCAAAGGTCGGGAGCCGTGGGCGAACAAAAAAAACCGCCGACTAAATTAGTCAACGGAATTAAAATTAATATTTACGCTTTACTTGTTTTGGAGTTGGTTTATTCTTTTTATTTGAATTATTATTTGTATTTGCGGTATTTTGTTTAGAAGACTTATTGCTATATTCATTTATTTCATTATTATATTGTTTTTTAAGTTTCTTCTTTTGTTCTTTTTCTTTCTTGAGTTGAGCGTAATACTCGGGGTCGCTATTGTGCATTTTTCTTATCTTTAAATATATACAAACGCCTAAGATTATTAAAAATGCTACTATACAAATTATAACAATTGCCCACGAACCATCATAAACTAGTGCGATATAACATCCATCTTGAGCAAGATTCATATCTACAACCACAAAATTTTTATCTTCTATTTGAACATTGTCTTTTAGAATATTAGAATATGCATCGGCTGAATACCCGTAAGCTACATAGTAATTGCTTTTGCTTAGTAAAAATGTTGGCATATATACTTTAACTTTTACATTTCTAGCACTTTGCAGTTTGCGGTTTATCTCTTCATCGGTTGGACAACTTACTTTAAAGTAAACTATTTTACCAATTTTTGACTGACCCCATTTACTTTTAAACGTTTTTTGAAATTTTTGGTATTCGGCGTCATCACTTTCAAGAGTTCTATATTCAAACACAATATTGGCGGTAGATGGTATAGTTTCATCCATTATATATATTTCGGCATCTACCCCACCCCTAGTTTCATCCCTTGCGGTAAGGGTAATATCTGAAAGTGCTGGCAATATATCCGCATTTGCTACATTTTTTGCATTTTTTTGAATACCGAATGAACCTAATAACAATACAAAACTTAGAGCAATTATACTTAACAATTTTGGTCTAAAATTTTTCTTCATTACATTTCTCCGAACTTACTATATCCTATATTATAACCATTGTCAAACTTTTTACCCACCAAAAATGTTAATTGAAACATTTCACAATTATTTTTAATTGAATTTATAATAAATTATAAGCATTCTACAAACTCAACATCAAATTCGCACGCAACTCTTATACGAACATTGTCTTCTAATACCAAACGAAAGAATGCCCGACATTTTGTATCCGACAACTTCTCTATTGGTGCAACAATAGATTCATTCTTCAAATAATTCTTGCCACACGACCCGTCTAAAAACATTTTTGAATACAACAAACTTTGGTCGTCTTCTAGTTTAACCGAACCCAACACTCCCTTGCGAGATTCTATAATGCAATCGGCATTGTTTCTTTCAAAGTTGGAACATTCTAACTTTATTACAGACTCACCATCTTCGCCGTCCTTTAAAATAAAGTACAAAAGCGTCAATTTTGACCATTTGTAAAAATTTTCAGCATTACTTCCGACCACTTTCATTGTTATACTTGTTAAATTTAATTTTTTGTATCCATTTACATCTGCAGTTGCTTTGTTTGGATTTTCATTATTTGAGTTATCATCTGTTGGGTTATTTGGTGTTACCGAACTAACTGGACTTGTAGAAATTGTAATCTTACGAATATCCGCCGTTTTAGATGAGCAACCGACCATAACTATACTTACAATCAATAAAATTGCACAAATTATTTTCTTCATTAGTAAAAAACTCCACGCTAAGACTTATCTATTTTAATACTTCCTTTAGTGCAACGCCAGTTAAACTATGTTTGCATTTTACAATTTGTTCTGGCGTGCCGGTTGCGACAATAGTTCCACCCTTATCGCCACCTTCTGGACCTAAGTCTATAATATAATCGGCTTGCTTTATAACATCTATATTATGTTCAATTAGAACTACCGAATTTCCGCCCACTACTAATCTATTTAATATTTCTAGTAATTTTGCAACATCATGGGTATGTAGTCCTGTTGTAGGTTCGTCTAAAATATAAATAGTTTTTCCAGTCGCTCTTTTTGAAAGTTCGGTGGCAAGTTTTACTCTTTGGGCTTCACCACCGCTAAGAGTTGTTGCGGGTTGACCTAACTTTATGTAACCTAAACCAACATCAAAAAGTGCTTGCAATTTATTTTTTAATTGTGGTAGATTTTCAAAAAATTTAAGGGCTTCTTCTACCGTCATATTTAAAACATCATTAATGTTTTTACCCTTATACATTACTTCTAGCGTTTCGTGGTTATATCTTGCACCATTACAATCTTCACAAGTTACATAAACATCGGGTAAAAAGTGCATTTCAATTTTGTGTAGACCATCACCGCCACACGCTTCACATCTACCACCCTTTATGTTAAAACTAAACCTTCCACTATTATATCCACGAGCCTTAGCGTCTGGTGTAGATGCATAAAGGTCACGGATATTTGTAAATAGTCCTGTATAAGTTGCAGGATTACTACGTGGGGTTCGACCTATTGGGGCTTGGTCTATTACTACAACTTTATCTAGCTGTTCTACACCTAAAATATCTTCGAAATTTCCTTCTTTTAGATGAGTTGTAGGGTTTAGTACATTTGCTAAGTGTGGATACAAAATTTCGTTAATTAAACTACTTTTACCGCTACCACTAACACCTGTTACGACAGTCATAACGCCAAGGGGCACACTAACATCAATATTTTTAAGGTTATTTTGTTTACAACCCAAAATGGTGAGTTCGCCAGTTGGAGTTCTACGCTTAGTCGGAACGGCAATTTGCTTTCTTCCGCTTAAATAGTCGCCCGTTATACTATTGGTGTTTTGTGCAACTTCTTCTGGGGTGCCACATGCCACAACAGTGCCACCATGAACACCAGCTCCCGGACCTATATCTACCAAAAAGTCCGCACGACGCATAGTTTCTTCGTCATGCTCTACAACTAATACAGTATTTCCTAAATCTCGTAAATGCTCTAGGGTTTTTATGAGTTTTTCGGTATCTCTTGGGTGCAAACCTATACTTGGTTCATCCAAAATATATGTTACGCCTACAAGCCCCGAACCTATTTGAGTGGCAAGTCTAATACGTTGCGCTTCGCCACCGCTTAAACTTCCACTTGGACGCATTAATGTTAGATAGTCTAGTCCTACGTCTATCAAAAATGTTAATCTTGCTTTTATTTCTTTTAAAATTAAAGCACTAATTTTTTGCTCGGTTGAAGTTAAAAGTAAACCATTTACCCATTCCAGTTCCTTTTTAACACTCATTTCGCAAACATCAAAAATAGTCTTTCCCGAAACTCGTACGGCAAGCGCCTTTTCGTTTAGTCTTTTGCCTTTACATTTTGGGCATTCGGTTTCTACCATAAATTTTTCAATTTCGGCACGAGCGAAATCACTGGTAGTATCTTTATGGCGTCTAAGTAAGTTTGGAATAATACCTTCAAATTTACCTTTGTACTCGCCCTTAAAATTAGCAGTTTGATAACTTAAATCTAGTTTTTCATCTGTGCCATATAGTAATGCGTGGTATGCGTCTTTTGGCAACTCATTTATTGGGGTATCCAAACTAAAATTGAATTGCTTTGCAAGGCCTTTGTAGTACATTGTAGCCATACCCATATCGCCCCAACCAAACGTTTTGATAGCACCTTCGTTTAAACTTAGATTTTTGTTTGGAATAAGTAGATTTTCATCTATAATGGTTTGAAAACCTAAACCCGAACAAGTTTCACAAGCACCAAATGGAGCGTTAAAACTAAACAATCTAGAATTTAGTTCGCCAAGTGTAAAACCACAGGTAGAGCAACAATTTTTTGACGAATACAACTTTTCGCCATCTTCGGTTTTAACAATTATTAATCCATCTGCAAGTTTTAGAGCAGTTTCGACGGCTTCAGTTAATCGGGTAGTTATATTTTCACGCATAATAAGACGGTCTACCACCACATTTATGGTATGTTTTTTGTTTTTATCTAGCGGAATGGTTTCATCTAGCGTATATTCTATGCCGTCTACATTTACACGCATAAAACCCGCTTTTTTATAACTTTCAAACAGTTTTGTATACTCGCCCTTTCTTCCCCTAACGGTTGGTGCTAGCACCCAAAACTTTGTACCGCTTTGCAATTGTAAAATTTGATTTACAATTTGTTCTGCCGTACTTGAAACAATCTCCTTTTTACAATTCGGGCAAAAAACGTGACCTATACTTGAAAACAATAGTCTATAATAATCGTAAATTTCAGTGACTGTACCAACTGTAGAACGAGGGTTTTTGCTAGTGGTTTTTTGGTCTATTGCTATTGCTGGAGACAGACCTTCTATATGGTCTACATCGGGTTTTTGCATCATACCAAGGAATTGTCTGGCGTAACTAGACAAACTTTCCATATAACGTCTTTGACCTTCTGCAAAAATGGTATCAAACGCAAGTGAAGATTTGCCAGACCCTGACAAACCCGTTAAAACAACAAATTTATTACGTGGAATATCAATATTAATATTTTTTAGGTTGTTTTCCCTTGCCCCACGTACTCTTATATATTCGTCTTCCACTTTACTTTCCTAATTCCTTTTCATATTCTTTTATTTTATCTCTAAGTTCTATAGCCTTTTCAAAGTCTAGGTTCTTAACCGCACTATTCATCTCTTTGTACATAGCCTTAATAAGTGCTGGAAGTTCCTTTTTAGAAGCCATTTGACCTTTAACTTTTTTGCTTATTAACAAACTTGGAGCTATATCTTTAATGATAGTTTTTGGTGTAATATTATGCTCAATATTATAAGCATTTTGAATTTCTCTACGCCTTGCGGTTTCATCTATTGCACGCTTCATACTTTCAGTCATTGTATCGGCGTACATTATTACTCTTCCTTCAGCATTTCGTGCAGTACGACCAATAGTCTGAATTAATGCACCTTCACTTCGTAGGAAACCTTCTTTATCGGCATCTAATATTGCAACTAACTTAACTTCGGGTAAATCTAACCCTTCTCTTAAAAGGTTTATACCTACAATTATATCTGTTTTTCCTTCTCTTAAACCATTAATTATTTCCATACGTTCAAGAGTGGTGATTTCGCTATGCAAATAGGTGACCTTAAACTTGTTTTCCTTTAAATATTCGCTTAGTTTTTCAGCCATTTTCTTGGTTAATGTCGTAACCAGTACTCGCCCACCCGAGTCTATTACACTTCGCATTTCCGCCATTAAATTATCTATTTGATTTGTTGTTGGGCGAACTTCTACTAATGGGTCTAATAGCCCTGTTGGACGAATGATTTGCTCTACTATTTGGTCACATCTTTCCATTTCATATGGCCCTGGAGTTGCTGAAACGCAAATAAGTTGCGATATTTTATTTTCAAATTCATTAAACTTTAGTGGTCTATTATCGTACGCTGACGGAAGTCTAAAGCCGTAACCTACAAGGTTATCCTTTCTGGCCTTATCTCCGTTGTACATTCCCCTAATTTGCGGTATTGTTATATGACTTTCGTCAATCATCAATAAATAATCGTCTGGCAAATAATCAAAAAGCGTATAAGGGGCATCTCCCGGGTTTCTACCATCAAAATATCTTGAATAGTTCTCTATACCTGAAGTATAGCCCATTTCTCTAATCATTTCTATATCATAACTAACACGCTCTTTTATACGTTGCGCTTCAATGAGTTTGCCATTTTCTTCAAAATATTTTACTTGCTTTTCCATATCTTGCTCAATTTGCTTTAGGGCTTGCTCTTTTGACTCATTATTTACTGCATAATGTGTTGCTGGAAATATTGCAACGTGCTCAAGCGACAACAATTTATTGCCAGTTACTTGTTCTATCTCATAAATTCCGTCAACTTCGTCGCCAAAAAACTCTACTCTAATAGTCTTTTCGGCACTGTTGCTTGGGAAAATTTCTACTACATCCCCACGAGATCTAAAACAACCTCTTACAAAATCAATATCATTTCTTTTATACTGAATATCTATAAGTTTTCGAATAAGTTGCTCTCTATCGAGGGTCATTCCCTTACGGATGGAAATTGCTTGTTTTGCGTATTCTTTAGGTTCTCCAAGACCGTAAATACATGACACCGACGCAACAATAATTACATCATCACGCTCAAACAAACTACACGTAGCACTATGACGCATTCGGTCGATCTCGTCATTTATGCTGAGTTCTTTTTCAATGTATGTATCCGAACTAACGATATACGCTTCGGGCTGGTAATAATCATAATATGATACAAAATAATTAACTGAATTGTTGGGAAATAATTCTCTAAATTCGTTGCAAAGTTGGGCTGCAAGCGTTTTGTTATGAGCAATTACTAGTGTTGGACGTTGAACTTTGTTTATAATATTTGCCATTGTAAATGTTTTACCACTACCAGTAACACCTAATAATACTTGAGTAGAAAGACCATCTTCTACCCCTTTAACCAGTTTTTCTATTGCTTGTGGCTGGTCGCCCGTTGGCTTAAACTTGCTAACTAGTTCAAATTTTTTATGTTCCACTTTTTACCCTCGCACTATTTTGCTTCATTATATATTATTACCAATAATTTTACAATAAATTTATAGATTTTTCAATAAATTTATGTATTTACTATGTTTTTGTAAATAAACTTTTTGGCATTTAAGTAAACAATTATCCACATATTTCCCACATACTATGCGTAACATAACACCATATAACCCTTTAAAATAAACGATTATTGTGTAACATAGTACTAGGGAGACCATAAAAAAAGAAGCCCGTTTAGGCTTCAATTAATAAAAGGTTTTTAAGAAAAAGATTCATCCGTTATTTTTTCAAGTTTTTGTTTTTCAGATTCCTTTTCTTTAAAATAATCATCTTGATACATATCTACATGACTTACATGATCAGAGAAATCTCCCTTCACTGTACTACGCTCCAACAATAGTTCTCCACTTTGAAGTTTTTCAATGTAACAACATCTATACGAGCCAACGCCATAAACTGACTTTACAAACACCAACTCTCTTTCTAGTTCTTCTTCAGATAAAGTGTGCACATAATTTTTCCAAATTATAAGTTGCTTATGTTCTATTTCGAATTCTATCTCTCTTTTTTCTTTTTCTAGACTGTCCTTTTTCTTTTTTAAAACTTCAATTTCATTCTGTGTCTTGCCAGAACGTACAAGTTCGCCTTCTTTATATGTCAACACCTGTTGAACGTACTCTCTTTGCATTTCAGTTAAGTTTTTATTTACAAGAAGAGTTTGTAATTCCCTAATATCTAACGATTCTACAACTTTGTTGCCATCTAACATATATTTCCCTCCAATTATAGTTTGTTTTTTTATGATAACATTTTTAATTTAATAAAGTCAAACATTCCATTTGTACATTCTAACCGAAAGTTTTGTTTTATAAAGAATTTACTATCTATTTGTAAAATTTTTAATTACTTTACCAACTTTACAACTCTATATTTTAATAAAACAAAAAATCAGTCCAGATTGAAAATCGCTTTCAAGTTGGACTGTTGTTTATTTAATTATTATTTTTTATTTGATTTTTTCTTTTCTTTACCAAAACTCATAGATTGTTCAATTACACCCTTTGCATCATGTATTTTAAGTTCAGCTTTTTCACGCTTTGCGTATGCTATTGCAACTTCCAAAGCTTCGTCTTTTAGTTCTACAAAAGCGTAAGGACTAGTAGATTTTGCCTTTTTTATAAAGTATCCGCCACTCTTTGCACAAGTTACATGGTATGTGTGATGTCCTTTACGTTTTACAACGTCTTCCCATGTTGCTTGTGGAATACTTTCTAGCGGAACAAAGGTTTCTACCTTACCACTAAACTTGGTTAAATCTAGCGTTACTTCTTCTTCTGGTAAAACCACCGTATTTGTAGCATTTGAAATTGCTTCTCTTGCTTCGGTTGGAGTGATATTCATCTCAGTTAAAGCACTCATAATTCTTGCGTATAATCTATCTTCTAACGCTTTCATTTCTGGGCTTCTTTCATCTATGTTTTCACTCTTTTCTTCGTTTTGGTCATTCAAGCCGATACCTGATACTATTGTAACTGGCTTTATAGAACCTTCTGGGCTAGTTTCTGTATTTGTATAGGTGTATTCTATATCCTCGTACTCTGGCTCTTCGTATTGCTCGTCATTTTCGGAGTTTGATTCATCTACTGAAATATATTTTTCAGTATTTTCTTTAAGATTTGGTTTTTCCGAAGACTCTCCAGCATCTACACCTAAAGGTATAATTACTCGTTGAGCTTGCGATTGATTTGGTTCATTATTAGGTTCAGTGGTTGCACTTGCAAAATATCTAATAGGTTCGGTTGGTTGAACATTTTGAGCAGATTGATTATCCGCAACTTCTTTATTTGTTTCTGCTTCTACTGAATAATTTGTTGTATTAATTGGAGTTGTAGGTTGAACATATTGTACTGCTTGCCCTGTTGGTTGTTGCACTGGAACATATTGTTGTGGGTTTTCTGCAACTGGTTGCTGAACTTGTTGTTGTGCATACTGTTGTGCTGGTTCTACAACTGGTTGTTGTGGTTGTACATACTGCTGTGCTGGTTGTTGGGCTTGTTCTACTGGCTGTTGCACTGGAACATATTGTTGAGTTTGCTCCGATACTGGCTCGGTTTGGGCTTGTGCAACATATTGTGGTTGTGCGTAACTAGCAGTTTGTTGTTCAGTTGGTTGTGATTGTGCAGACTGTGGAACATAATTTTGTTGCGGTTGAACTTGCTCTGGTTGTTGTACTGGGGCAAATTGCTGAGATTGTTCTGCTACCGGTTGTTGTGCATATTGTTGTGTTGGTTCTACAACTGCTTGTTGTGGTTGTGTATACTGTTGTGTTGGTTGTTGGGCTTGTACATATTGCTCCGCTGGTTGTTGGACTTGTTCTACTGGCTGTTGCACTGGAACATATTGTTGTGGGTTCTCTACAACTGGTTCAGTTTGGGTTTTTGCAACATATTGCGGTTGTGCAACTTCTGAAGTTTCATTTTGAGTTCCATGAAATTCTTCTTGATTTACAATTTTATCTTCTTTTGATTCTTCCTTTCCTTCTTCGGTAACGTCAGCTACTTTTTTATCTTCGTCGGAAGCTAAGGTTTCCACATTTTCTTCATCATTGTCTTCTATTTCTGGCTCTTCATCTTCGTCAAGTTCAGAATAGTCTTCGGTGGTTTCATCATCATTATCTTCAGTTTCAGACTCATCATTTTCAAAATTTTCTACATCGCTTTCAGATTCTGCACTCTCTTCTTCTGAATTATCATCATAATCTTCTTCCGCTTCGCTATCGTCTTCAGCGTCTGCGTCATACTCATCATCCGCTTCATCATAACTATCATCGTCATCTTCATCGGAATAATCTTCGCTATCTTCATTATTTATTTCGTCATCTTCATCATCGCCGTAATCTTCGTCGTAATCATCATCGTTAGCATTTTTGTCTTCGTCATAATCGGTATCGTCATCGTCAAAATCATCTTCGATAATTACTGGGTCGTCATCTTCATCATCGTCCACAACTTCTTCTTCTACTTCTTCTTCGACCTCTTCGGTGTCATCTGCGTCTGACTTGTTAGAACCGTCAGAACTATCTTCATCTTCGTCTTCTACATATTCAACGACATCTTCATCATCTTCATCGGCACCCAACAGATACTTCTCAATTTGGTCATTTTCTTCTTGGCTTAGAGTGTATTTTTCTCCTTCTTTGATAACACTTGTATTTTCGGGTTCGTCAAACGACATATCGGACAACGCGTCTGATACTTCTTTATGATTATTTTCACTTTGCGATACTTCGGGTGAACTTTTTACTTTATCGTTCTCAAGCGTTTTAAACTCGTTTATAAGTTCATCTAAGTCACTACTCTCTCTAACTCCGCTCACTACACCACCGCCAGCACCTATGCTTTGATTGTTTGTTTGATTGTTATTTGGTGTAAAATTCTGCGAATTTTCCATAATACCTTGACCTTCCTTTGGGTTTTGTCGCAAGTATTATACCAAATTGAAAAACATTTTGCACCTAAATTCAGCACTTTTTGTAAATTTTTTGCAATAATTATTTATCCAAATAATAGGTCGCCGCCGTAAAATAAGCATAGATACTGGAAATTGCACTATTTTTTTCAAGTAAAGCATCTCTATTTTCTGACCAATATGAGTACATCCCCATCCCATTTTGCTTGCAAAATTCAGCGACTTGCTTGGTTTCTTGTACTGTGAATATTGGATTTTGTGAGTTTTCATAGCCTATATCAACAGTTGCACCCATCAATCTATACGCCCATTCACTACTCATTTCAATACCAAATTCTTCAAATAATTGTACTAATTGGTAGTTAGCATTTTGAAGCGCTCTAATTGATGCATCACCAAAACTTTCGTTTGCACCAACTGCACTATACCCATAACACATAGTCATACTATTAATCATTTTTAATTCAACGCCCGCTCCAATGTATGCCCTAATTAAATTTAATTGTTTTGCATCCCAACCATAAGGCATAATTGGTATAGTTAGTGATACTTCTACCCCTGTTTTTTCTTGAACTTTTCTAATTGCTTTAGCGTTTGCAAAATTATTATCGTAACCTTGATTGCTTTCTTCTATGTCTAAATCTATCCTTTTTAGGTCATATGCATCTATTACTTCCAAATACATTTGAACTAGTTTATCTACATTTTGACTATCCGTCCAAGGACTGTTTCCTAACTGCCCACCAAAAGAAACTATAACGTCACCACCTCTATTTCTTACATCTTCTATCGCTTGCTTTATTCCTTCGTATTGATAACCATCATTTCCTTTTTCGCTTAAATCGTAATATCCACCCCAACCCCATCTAATGGTACCATCACTTTCGGTTGGCTTTGTGCTATCCGCCCTAATAAAACCCAAATTAAAATATTTGCATCCCGTTTCGTCGGATATTCTTCCAAGGTCGGGTGCACCATTGTTGCTATATTTTGAATTATTCACCCACGCGACCATATCTACAAAAGGTGCAAGCAGTGAACTTGGAAAATATTCATCTATTGTTTCCATATTTTCTTCATTCTTCTGTTTTACCTCTTCTATGCTTGTATCATTTTTCAATTCATTTTCTGGCATTGATGCGGTTTTCTTAGCATCTACGCAAATTATGATTATTGAAATTAAAAATAAAACCCCCGCTAAAATGTAACTTATTAAGTTTATTAACTTTTGTCTTTCCATAAATTATTCCTTTTCATATTTTATTGTAAAAATAGTTTGAAAAAATTGTTATAAATTTATACAAATATTTAACCATAGAATAAAGGAATTACACTTTAAAAGTTAAAAGTGCTTGACATCTCTTCTCTAATTGATTAGAATACAATAGATTAAAATTTTAATAATAAGGTGGTAATAAAAATGAATAAAAAGAATGTAGTAATATGTGTATCTTGGCCTTACGCCAATAATAATTTACACTTAGGATATGTTGCAAGTTCACTATCTGGCGATATCCTTGCTCGTTACCACCGAATGCACGGAGATAATGTCTTGATGGTTTCTGGTTCAGATAGTCACGGAACCAAAATTGAATTAAAAGCAAAGCAACAAGGCTGTACACCAGAAGAAATTGTTAATAAGTATCATGAAAATTTTGTAGAAGCTCTAAAAAAATTCAATTTTTCTTTTGATATGTTTGGTACAACCTATGACCCATACCATATAGAGCATTGTCAAGAAATCTTCAAGAAATTATATAAAAATGGTTATTTGTATGAAAAAACAATTCTTAGACCTTTCTGTGACAAATGCAACAAGTTTATTTCAGATACCGAAATTGAAATCACTTGCCCAGAATGTGGAAGAAAAACAAAGGGTGACAACTGCGATTGCGGACACGTTCCAAACGACCAAGACCTATCTCACGGAACTTGTTTAATTTGTGGTACTGAAACTCATTTAAAGGAAAATAAAGTTTTAGTATTTAAATTAAGTGCATTTAAAAATTTCTTAACTTCGTATTTAGAACTAAATCGTCCATACTGGCGTGCAAATAGTATCAACGAAACCGAAAAATATCTAAAAGATTTACAAGATAGAGATTTTTCTCGTGATCTAGATTGGGGCGTTAAAATTCCTATTGAAGGTTTTGAAAGTAAATCTGTTTGGGTTTGGTATGAAGCACTTTTGGGCTATTTAACCGAAAGTATGCAAATTTGCGAAGCAAAAGGACTAGACTGGCAAGATTTTTGGAAAACCGACCACTGCCCACAGACCGAAAAACTAATCTATATGTGTCACGCAAAGGATAATATTCCTTTCCACTCACTATTCTTCCCTGCTATGCTAGAAGGATTAAATGAAAATTTTGTAGCGCCAAACCGTATGGTTTCTGCCGAATATTTACTAATGAATAATGAAAAAATCAGTAAGAGTAAATCTGGCAATACATTTGAAGCACTTTCTTGGGCAAACGAATACAATACCGACACTTTGAGATATTTCTTTACTGTAAATGGTCCCGAAAAGAAAGACTGTAACTTCACATTAGATTTATACAAAGCGACACACAATGAAGTTGTCAACAAATTTGGCAACCTTGTTAATAGAACATTGAAATATAAAGGCTTAACCGAAATACCTGTTGGTAAAGTTGATGAAGAAATTAAAAAAGCTATTTCCGATTGCTACACCTCTGTTTCAAGAGAAATTGAAAACATTGAGTTTAAAAAAGCGGGCAACTTAGTAATGGATTTAATTGAACTTGGCAACAAATATTTTGACGATAGAAAGCCATGGATACAAATAAAAGAAGATATGAATGGGTTTAACGATACTATTTATACTTGTGCATACCTAATTGCAAACCTTTCCAACTTAGTTGAACCATTTATGCCTAACTCTGCAAATGCAATAAGAACATATTTGGGCATCTCTAACGAACTAAAATGGGAAGAAATTACTTCTTTTAACACAAAAATCGATATAGAAAAAATACAACCACTATTTACAAGGATTTAATTTCAAATATTATGAACGATACACTTATAGCCGAAGAAATATTAGATTTAATAATTGGTTTTCAGTACTTAATGGAGTCTGAAAGCAAAGAAAAGTACGATATTAAACACAAAATTTTACATCTAGTTTCTAAAAGAGAACAAACTAGCCCAAACTATCTAGTAGAGGTGCTAAATATTGCTCGCTCTAATCTTGCTATTACTTGCAACCAACTAATTAAAGAAGGTCTACTTGAAAAGCATAAAGAAAGTGGAAGTAAAAAAGAAATTTACTATTGTGCAACAGAAAAGGGCGAAAAATTAATTGATGAAAAATTAGCTAGGACGGAAAAAACATTATCTAAATTAAGAAATAAAAGCAAAATAAGAAAAACAGCACAAGAACTAACAAAGATGTTTTAAAAGGAGAAAATATGCTAAAACTCTACGATTCGTTAGATAGAAAAATTGAAGAATTTAAACCAGTTAAGGATGTTGCTACAATGTATTACTGTGGTCCAACTGTTTATTCCACTCAACACATTGGTAATATGAGAGCATTCTTTGTGATGGATTCTATTAGACGTGCTCTACTTTTAAACGGAATTAAAGTTGAATCTACTATGAATATAACCGACGTTGGTCATATGACAAGTGACGAAGACGCCGGCGAAGATAAAATGCTTGTTGCAAGTGCAAGAGAACATAAAAGCCCATTTGAAATTGCCGAATATTACACAAAAATATGTTTAGAAGATATGTCTAAACTAAATATAATTCCTCCAACACACATTCAAAAGGCAACCGGTGTTATTCCTGAAATTATCGAATTTGTGTCTGGTCTATTACAAAACGGATTTGCATACGAAACACCAAATGGAATATATTATGATATTACTAAATATTCCGACTATGGCAAACTTGGCGGTATGGATCAAGAAAAAAAGCGTGCCGGTGCACGTATTGAAGTTGATGAGTATAAAAGAAACCCCGCCGACTTTGCTTTGTGGATAAAAGCCCCAAAAGAACACATAATGCAATGGGACAGCCCTTGGGGTAAAGGTTACCCTGGTTGGCATATAGAATGCTCTACAATCTGCCGTAAATTTTTTGGAGATAATGTAGATATTCACGGCGGTGGAATTGAACATAAATATGTTCATCACGAAAATGAAATAGCACAAAACTACGGAATTGCTGGCAAAAAGGTTGTTCAACATTGGATACATCACGAACATTTAATGGTTGACGGCGGAAAAATGAGTAAGAGTTTAGGCAACGTTTGGAACCTATCAACCCTTCAAGAAAAAGGTTTTAAGCCACTTTCATTACGTTATTTTTACTTAAATGCACATTACGCGAAGCAACAAAACTTTACTCTTGATGAATTAAAGTCGTGCGATACTGCCCTATCAAGACTTTACAGAATGGTTATAGAACATAAAAACGGACAAAACGAAGTAAGTGAAACTACACTTAACAATTTATATAACAAATTTTTAGACGCCGTAAACGATAACTTAAATTTGCCACTTGCACTATCCGTATTATGGGACATGGCAAAAATTAAGGAACGCTCTAAAAAAGTTTACGATTTACTAATTAAATGTGACCTTGCTTTAGGTCTTGACCTAGAAAATGCCGAAAAACACTTAGCCGAAGATACTGAAGAAGTAAGTTCAGAGATTAAAGAACTTGCTGATAAACGTTGGAATGCAAAGAAAAATAAAGATTGGGCAACTGCAGATAGTATAAGAAATGAATTAAAGAATTTAGGCTATGAAATTAAAGATACTCAAGACGGATACACTATTACAAAAATATAGTTTTTAACAATACGTTTAAAAATTGTTAAAAACTCAAAAATTACTCCACACCAGAACACCAGTGTGGAGTTTTATTTTATTTAATAAAAATTATGAAAAATGAAAAATTTATCTATATTCCCCACGCTTTTTCTCACATTTAGTCCAACGCTTATAGGTAAAGTTTGCAACCATAGTTTGTGGAGTAAATCTAGTAATAAACCACACAAACTTATTGAAAAATCCGGGTACATATTTTGCTTTGTTTTTCAATAAACAATTTACAGCACCATGAGCAATTTTATCGGTTGGCTCTAGCGACAATTTTCCACCAATACCTTGCGACTTAATGCTTCTCTTCATTGCATCATTAGTTGCAATACTACCTGGACAAACTGCAGATACGAACACATTTTTATCTTTCAATTCTCGCCTTAATGCAACACTAAAGCTTGTTAAGAAACTTTTACTTGCACCATACATCGCCATTTGAGGCATAGGGTAAAAACTTGCAAGACTAGAAACAAAAAGCACATAATTTCTCTCTTTTTCATCCCTTCTTTGCAAGAATTTATAAGTAAAATCTACCGTTCCAACATTATTTACTTCAATAACACCAGTTACTTCTTCATTACTACAACCCAAAAAACTACCCTCTAAAATATATCCAGCACAATTAATTAATGTGCTTGGGTGTAATCCTTCTAATACTAAAAAGTCAAAAAAAGCATCCCGAGACTCTTTACTTGCAAGATTACACTCTTTCGCCCATATTTTAGCGTCTTTAAACTCCGTTTCTAGTTGCAACTTAAAGTTATCCGCTTTTTCTTGTTTTGTGCCAGAAATGACCAAATTATAGCCCCGTTTTAATAAATCTCTACAAAACTCTCCACCAAGTCCACCCGTAGCACCTGTTACTATTGCCAATTTTTCCATAATCACTCCAAATAGTTATTAAATTAGTATTTTACTTAGTGTATATTATTGCATAAATAATTAAACTTGTCTACCAAAAATGGTTGAGAATTGTTAAAAATAGTTGTATAATAACCTTTAATATAAGGTGATTAAAGTATTATTAAAGGTCGCACACAAATGGAAAGAATTACAAAAACCAAACAAAAGAATATTCATTCAGAGCATCGTAAAAGAGTAAAGAAAAAATTTAAAACCAGCGGACTTGAACATTTTGAATGTCATGAAGTTTTAGAACTTCTACTTTATTATGCCATTCCGCAAAAAGATACCAATCCAATAGTTCATGAATTAATTAGAAAATTCCACAACTTCACAAACGTATTAGACGCATCAATTGACGAACTTGTAGAAGTTGATGGCATTAAAGAACACACCGCCCTACTTATAAAACTTATCCCTGCCGTTATGCGTAGATACCATATAGAAAAAAGTCATGAAATTCAATTTATTAGAGACCAACGTATGGCAAAAGACTTTATTACGCAACGCTACGACTGCTCCGAAGTTGAAAACTTCTTTATAATTTGTTTGAGAGCAGACAATTCAATTCTAGATAGTACAATTTTATCAATGGGAACATGTAGCAGAGTAGAAGTTCAAATAAGAGAATTAACTGAATATGTTCTAAAAAATAAATGCAATAAAATAATAATTTCACATAATCACCCAAATGGCAATGTAATACCAAGTGATGAAGATATTGTAATGACCCAAAAACTTGACCAAAGTTGTATTTTAAACGATATAGAAATTGTAGACCATGTAATAATATCTACCGACGATGTATATAGTTTTCAAAAGACAGGTCTTATGAAGACCATTAACGAAGCAGTTTTAAAGCAACTAAAAATTATCCCGGGTTCAATTAAATACCAAAGATTTATGGAACCTGAAGGAATATATAAACCTGTATAGAATGCAAACTTGTTATTTACCTTATAATGTCCTATAATAGAAACTTTAAATTTAACCCTAATACAAGCCTATATTTTATTTACCGCAAAATTATTTTTAGATATTGTACTAAGAAAGACTAAATAAAAACTATAAAAGAAGGTGTCCAGTTTTTCGGACACCTATTTATTTATTTTTTAAACATTTTAGGAATAAGTTAGGAAATTACATAATATACGTTTTTGTCTTTTTACTTTGATATGCTTTATAATTTTACCTAGAGAAATTCTATTAAACCCAAAAACTTCCATCAACTTTCAAGTAACAACTACTTTAAACTCAACAACACTACTCAAACGCAAACCCCTTACCTATACTCTAGTTATTGTTCTCACTATCTAATCTTTTTTTATCAAAAATTGCACGCTCTTTATAAACAAGAATAGGAACAAGCGTTTTTTGTTGTAATTTCTCATAAACATTTTTACTTATTTGTTCCCCACTTTCACATAAGTTACCAAAGTCATCGGTGTATTCAAACTTTAAATTATACACCATATAATTAGAAATAACCCCATTAACCGTTTCCGTTACTTCGGTTTCTGTTAAATCAATTATTCTACCATTTTCAGGGCGACCTTTACGAGAAACTTCAAACGACTTTTTCCCATCTATAATCATCTTTATTCCGTTACCAATAAACCCTATTGACGCAATAACCATAATTCCGCCAATAAGACACATAAAGATTGTTCCAAATTTATCTTCTGGGTCATATGAACTTACGCCCGAACTAATAACAATTATTGCTATCACTACAGCAATCAAGGCTATTGCAATTCTAACAATGCCACCACTCATAGTCCCACGATTAAATTGTTTCTTTTCCATAATTAACCTCTTATATCTTTAATATACTAATAATTTTACAACTCTTCAATTTGTTCCAACGCATTCCATTCATCGCTTGGTTTTGTGTGTTTTGAAAACCATTTGCAACCATTTTTCTTCCAATTTTCTCTCCAATTTCTGTATGCTTCTTCTTTATCTGGAAAATCATCACAACCAAACTCGAACCCGCAACATACACAGATTTCGTATGTTCCATTTCCATTATTATCATATAAAGGATTTTTGAGTTTGTCATACCCACAAACTGGACATGTGTAAAAAATCTTATCCATTTTTATTCTCCTGGTTGATTGTCAAAATAACTTTGACCACCGGTTGGTTTAAAGAATGTTTTAGTTGTACCATCTGGATTATAAGAACCAAATGTGTTAGTTGATGAATCATACACCCTTGTAACACCATTAGAATCAACTTTTACTTGGTAATTTGATCTGTTTTTAGCGGAACTATGGTAATTTTTTCACACGCCCAATTATTCTTCTAAAAGCTTATCATTTACCTTTAAAGATATGCGGTTTGATAACGATATTGTTACTTGAATTATTTCTCCAGAATCAAGTGTACAACCCAAAACTATTGGTGAGAAAGTTACTAATGTTTTGTGTTCATCATATTTTTCATTATTTATTTTTATGTAGTGATTATAATAACCCGCATAAACCTCAACAAGTTGTCCTTTGTATTCGTATTTTCTATAACTCAATAGTAAAGATTGAACAAATAATAATACTGTTACAGGAATAAAATAATAAAACAAATAAGCAAAATCTAAAAATTCTAATTCAGCATTAAAATCTAAATAACCTAATTCGTAACTATCCACTTCTCCATTTATATTGGTCAACTCTGAAACTACAATCTTATTTGATTCAAAAAAATATGCAGTTTTTAGATCAATCAAATTTTCAGAAGCATCATAAAAATAAATCGTTACATATCCCGAAGAAATGTTTTTATTAAAAATCAACTCAATCTCACAATTGCTATAGCCTGTATAATTATCATATTCACAATATAGACTACTATCTAACAATTCTAACTCAGTTTGAAAACTTGATAAAATAATTGGCAAAAAAACATTTAGTATTAATATTGCTAAAAATATAATTCTATTAATTCTTATAAATCTTTTTTCTTTCATATTCACATTGTATCATAAATATTTAATATTTGTATCAATTTTTTTTAAATATTAAGAAATCATAACCAAGTGAAAACTTAAAAATATTATTTAATTCAGTTTCCATGTTCATTTTTATATTCAAGTAGTTAAATGATCGTATGGAAGTAAATTTCATTGAAGAAAACGATACTTTATACACATTTTACTTTTTATATCTTTTCCAGCCCCACCAGCCAGGCATTAAATCAATTAATTTTACTGTTTTTCTACTTTCATAATCTGTTAAGATTTCCATATCTTTATTTTTGTCTGATAGTTGCAAAAAGAATTCTCTGCAAGCCCCACACGGCATTCCGCCATTCTCTTTTGGTGGTACATTCCTAAATGCAATCAGCCTTTTAACAACAGTCTGTTCGCTTTGGATATACATATTTAATCCCGCAACTCTTTCTGCACAAAGCGCAATAACTCCGCTCGCACCTTCAATACAAAAACCAGTATAAATTTCTCCATTTTCAGCTTCGATTGCACACACAACATGATGAGCGTCAATAAATGGTGAAACTTCTTCTGGATGATATTCTTTTTTTGCTGCATTGTACAATTTTTCCCAAATGTCCATTTCTATTCTCCTTTTTCAAAAATCCTTTTTTTTTAGTGTAACATAATGCAAACAAATTTCAAAACCTTTTAAATGAAAAATACGCACCCTAGATTTTTTACTAGGATGCGTATAGTTCTCAAATGGCGGAGCCTATGCTATCCAATTCTAACTATAAAGCATTTGTTGGAAATACGTGGATTAAGTGTATTATTGCTTACCATCTGCACTAATGTCTTTTAGTTATTAATTGAGTATTCACCTAAAATACTTATGATTTCATTTTCATTTATTTTACCCTCATGGCGGGCTAGAGACTAACTATTCTATCAGCCTTTCCATAAACCATGTAAATTACAATATGCGAAAACTGCTTCAATTTTTTCTTCTTTGTTTATATTAAATGTAACAATTGGCTCAGTGTTGGAAGATAGTCTTTTAAACTGATTCCCTTTGTTTGTTTGGAGTTTAACCCATTCAATATAATGTTCTGGTGTCATTGGATGTGGAATTGTACCAATATTTACAGTAACCTTGCCACATTTAACAGAATAAACAGGCACATGTTTTTCTTTTGTACCTTCATTGATGTTTGGTTTAAGCACTTCCATCTTATTACTACAGCATATTAGTGGTGCTCCGCTATCGTTAACCTTTACCACAATATTTCCGCAGTGTTTACAATAATAAAAATTTTGTTCCATTTTTTATTTCTCCTTTTGTTTTTTTGATTGCCAAGTGGAGTAAAACACGAGTTTCTTGCAATCTTATGATAATTATACCATAAGATTTTTTATTTTGCACTTATAAATTTGATTTTTAAATACAAAAGAACAACAAATTGTTTATTTAATTGCTCATAATTTAGATTATTGCTAGAAATTTTGCGAATAATTAATCTTTAGATACAAGTAAGAAGATTTTAAGAGATAATATAAATATTAATTGTGCTTTTTTCAAAAATGTATTTTTACTCAATCAATTTAATAATTAAATGGTTAGGCAAAACAATGCACAATTATGCAATTGAGAACATTACTTAACCGAGATTTGGAGACTAAATAATGATTGATTTAATTAGAAGTAAAAGGCTTAATATAAGTCTACGAATTGAAAAGCAAAGAAAACAAAAGATAAAGGCTGTTTTTACATTCACAAACCACTATTAAAGCAGATTTAATACCATAAAACCCCGATGTAAATTCGACAATTTTCTACGAGTTCTAACAAAAATGGAAAATTCTAATAGAATTCTAACACGATTTTGGCTGGTATTTCTGTCGAAAAATGCAGTCTAAACAATATTTCAAAACCACAATATATGGGGCGAAATCCCAGAAAATAAGAAAAAAGCACCATATTTGGTGCTTTTTATATGGCGGAGACTTAGCATTTTTATACACATCCAGATTATTTTAAAAACAGACTTTTCTGTCTGTTTAACCGCCATTTCTACATCACTCATGTTATTTGAAAGCGTTTATCTATATGGAGCACAGTTTAAAGATCGGGAATACATAAATAATGGCAAACGAGTTCATACAACAATGTACACTAGAAAATATTTTGAATAAATAAAAATATCCACCAAGGTTGAATTCTTGATGGATATTTTTTATTAAACATTTTCAAATTCATTTTTAATATTATAGTGTTCACATAGGACAAGATATGCTGAATATTTTTTTGCTACTTTTTTACTAATTCCATAGGCGGTTTTTTGAATGCCCCAACTTCTAACTAAACAAGTACATTGCCACATAATTCTACCATCATTAAGTCTTATTTGTTCATTATATTCATCATATTCAGGCATAGAGCATTTTCCATGTTCAGCTAATTCTTTTAATGTGTTTACTGCATTTTCTTCTTTAAATTTTTCTGGTCTTTCTTCTTCAGTGTTTATATTTGCTAGGAATTTATCTATTTTTAACATGTTTTCAATAGAATTTTGAATGTAATCTTGATTCCAAGCACAATCAATTGTGATTGCTCCTATGATTGATTCAAATAAATCTGCTTTCACTTTTTCTTGAGTTGCAACATTGTTATCTATATCACTATCACCTAAATACGTATATTTTGCAAATCCCAATCTATCTATACATTTTGCAAGTGTTTTATTTGATACTATTTGTTTTTTTATCTCAGTAAAATCCGCTTCGTTTTTGTTGGCTACGATACAAAATTCATTCAAATCATTTTCTTTATCATAATAATCTGACTGTTCTTTCATGAAACCAAATTCATCGGCAATTATTTTAATTACAAAATAATCTAAAACTCTATCTCCAATAAATTCTAAAACTTCATTGTTTTCTCCACCATATTGTGTAGAATATGAGCTCCTTGTAAATGCCTGTAATAATAAGTCTAGATTGTCAAATTGATAACCAATTTTATCTTGAACTTCATCAAGATGATTAGTTAAATTTTTTGTTTTCATTTTATTCTCCTTTATCCGAAGAAAATAAAAAAAACCGTATCCTTGTGAAAAACTCCACTCCTAGCATTATAGAGTTATTTCTTTTGATTCGGTTTCATTTTATCAAAACAATTTTTGTAAAATTTTTCACTTAATTTTATCCACTTGCTAAATAAAATTAAACAGATTACATTACTCAACTACTTTGAGGAAACTAACCTTTTCTTTTCGGACACTAATAATATAGTGTTTTTTAATTTTTTTGTCAACTACATCAACGAAAAAGAATAAAAAATTGTCTTTGAAATCAATTAGACACAAAAAAGGACCAGGTTGTAAAACCTAGTCTTATGAGATTTATTTAGATATTTGTAAATGCTTAAGCAATATTTTATTCCGTTGATTTATACGAAAACTATGCTACAAAGACACAGACAAAAGCAATATATAAGGAGCTTACAAAAAGATAAAGTAGCATTAGTTCACGCTTTTCTTAATCCAGTTTCCGTGTTCATCTCTTTGTAAATTTATCCAATTTAAGTGAGATGGATTTTCAATCTTTGGTTTTTCAAAAGGAATAATTGCACCAAAACATTCATGTAAAAAGAAAAACTGCACGCATTTCTCATTTTCACGAGGGTGCGTACAGTTCTCTAATGGCGGTGGACAATATACAATATCTGCACTATCCATACTTCCAGCACTTCCGCCACAAATTACTGCATTGGTATTTTTGATTAACTCTCTTAAATTAAGTTGTTCAAATAGGGCAAGTTGACTAGGGACATGTCCTCCACAAAGGTATATAAAATCTGCATTTTTTATTAAATCTTGTGCTTGGTCCTTTGTTCTATGATCCAAAACTCTATAATTTTTAAAAGGCAATGTCATTTCAAAAGATTTAAAAATAATATTGGCATATATACCTGTTTTATTTTCATCTTCTGTTTGACTTGCAACAAACAAGAAATTATCATATTTCTTTATATATTTTTTGAAATTATCTAATATTCCATTTTCGTTACCAAAATTATGAGGGTGCTTAACGCCATTCTCATCTTTTTCATAAGCATCTAAGCTACTTGTTAAAAACAATATCATAAATACTCCTATAAATAAAAATTACTAATGCAACAAATACATGGCCTGTATATATAGTAAACTACAAAGGTGCCGATATTGCAGTATATCACTCTCCAGTGGGTGCCCCTGCTTGTGTGGCAAATTTTGAAGATATACAGATTTATGGTATTAAAAACTTATTATTGGTTGGTTGTTGTGGTTGTTTAAAAGAAGAAATGGAAGATTATTCTATAATTATTCCTACATCAGCAATAAGAGATGAAGGAACTAGTTATCATTATATGAAAGCTAGTGATGAAATAAAATTGAATACGAAATCTGTTGCTTGTGTAGAGAATGTTATAAAAAATTTAGGACTGCATTATCATAAAGGCAAAACTTGGACAACAGATGCTGTTTATAGGGAAACAAAATCAAAAGTTGAAAGAAGAAAATTACAAGGCGCAATAACAGTAGAAATGGAATGTTCAGCTATGGCTGCCGTATGCAAATTTAGAAATATTAATTTTGCGCAAATTTTTTATGGGGCAGATAGTTTGGCTAAAGAAGATTACGACCCAAGAAGTTTAACAAATAATGATATAAAAGGCAAAGAAAAAATGATACCACTTGCTCTCGAATGTGCGGTTGCTATGGACAAAGAACTATAAATAAATCCCACTTGTTGTAGTGGGATTTTTTATGGCTTGATTTCTATAACTTTGACACCATGTTTCTTTGCATAAGCGATTGTGGAACTTGTTCCGCCAGGTCTGCCGTCAAATAGTGCAATGCAAAGCGATGAATTGTTTATCATGAATCTGTCCATTTCATCGTGAATGCCTCCTAATATGAGGCATTATAGCATATTTTTTCGGATTTTGCAATACTTTAAATATTTAACTAGGTAGATGAAATTTATTATTTAAATTTACTATCTTTATCATTTAATTATTTTAAAGAGCGGTTTTGTTCCAAAAACAATTACAAACTTAGCAAACATTTTTGCCACAATTTTTCTAAAAAAATACCACCTACTCTACCGCTTTTAAACTTTCATTCATTTTTGTTTTAACAATTTTTGGCTTCAAAATTAATGTTACTAACAATGTAAAACCATAAATAATTATAGGAATTAAAAGCCACATAAACCATTTTACATCTGCCACCGAACCAAAACCAATTGTTTTAAAAATTAGTGTGGCAAAACCAACCCCTACGGGGTAACCAAAAATAATCCCCAAAAAGGTACTTATGTATATTTCACGATAAATGTACCCACATATTTCTTTGTCGTGGTAACCTAGCACCATAAGGGTTGCAATTTCTCTTTCTCGTTCGCTAATGTTTATGGTTGTTAGTGTGTTTATAACTACCGCCGTTAAAAGCCCTGCAAATACTACCAAAACAACGGCTATTCCTACTATTGTAGAGGAGCCAAAATCGCTAAACAAACATATATCCAAAAGCGAGAACCCTGCAAAAACCAGCCCTGCAGAAACCGCCACCGAAATAAGCATCATTAAAAATCTTGTTTTGTATCTTAAAACATTTCTAAAAGAAGATTTTAACCTAAACGAAAGCCTTTTCCAAATAAATGGTATTTTTTCGAGCAATATTCTTTTCCCTTTTTTTGGAGGCTTTGGACGCAACAGGCTAGCAGGCTTAGCGTTTGCATAGCGAAGACCCAACAAAAATATTGCAACAATTGTAACAACAAAAATTGTGCTAAACGAAATAAAGTAATAACTTGGGTTTACTATTACCGAAGGCTGTGGCATAACGTGTCCGTAATTAAATACATGATAAATTAGCCACGAAACACCATACCCAACAAAATACCCTAATAATCCACCCAAAGCGAGTGCCACCAGAGCAAACAAAACATACCGCATTATTATGCTTGCAGAACCATAACCTAGCGTTTTAAGACAAGCAATTTGCGACCGCTCTTCGTCCATTAATCGCATAGAAGAAGAAAGCACTACCAAAAGCGTTACCGCAATAAAAATAACCATTAATATGTTTCCAATTTTGCGAACCTTATCTGCACTTGCAATAATAGATTTAAAACTATAATTGTCGTATAGGGTAATAATTTTTATATCTTCACCTAATAGGCTTGTTATTTCTGTTTGTTGACTTTGTATATAGTTTTCATACTCAGGCGAAAATGCGTTAAACAAATTTCTGTCATTTGCTTTAATGTACAAATCTCCTTTTGGCATAAACGAACAAATTTCTATTGGACAGTAAATTATGTTTTCTAATAAATCTAATTTGTTTATTTCGGTCACATTTTCGGGTATAACTGTATCTTCGGGGTTGTTGTAACTAGGCTCGCCGTCTTTACCAAAGGTTAGCGGGCTTTTTACTATCCCCTTTATAGTTACATTTATTTTGTACTCAAACGGCAAATTAAGTGCCGATGCCAAATCTAACTCTACCTCATCGCCAACTGAGTACCCCTTAATAATGTTATCCGCTACCTCTGCATAGGCGTAATTTTCATTGTTTTTAGTAATTGTTTGACCTTGCACTATTTCTGGAATGTTGGTGTTTAAATTCTCAAAATCTAAAAAATACACCCTTAAAGACCTTTTTTCGCCGGTTTTTATATCTAACGACATTCCGCTTTCTACATTTGTATGACCAAAATATGATTTTACCTTATCTATCTGTTCGGCAGTAAAGCCACCCGATTTGCTTTTTAGTATAAAGTCGCTTACATTTTGGCTTTGATAATATTTGTTTATGCTGTCTTTGACCATATCTGTAGGAGAGCCGATGCCCGATATAAAACCTATTGATATAACTATTATACCAACTAGTGAAAGAAGCCTTATTATATGCTTTTTAAACATTCTACGAACGCTTTTAAAATAAGTTCTCACCATTCAATCTCCTCTACTGGGACGGGATTGCTGTTTATGTCTACTCTTTCTATTCGCCCGCTTTTTATTTTTATCACCTTATCTGCCATATCCTTTAACGCCGTGTTATGCGTTACCACTACAACAAGTTTTCCATTCTGTTTCGAAAAATCTTGCAATAACTTTAATATCTTTTTACCCGTGGCGTAATCTAGAGCACCCGTAGGCTCATCGCACAATATCATTTTTGGGTTTTTTGCAATTGCCCGTGCAATAGAAACCCTTTGCTGTTCCCCTCCCGAAAGTTCGGCAGGAAAATTATTTAGCCTATCAGCAAGCCCAACCGATGTTAAAACACTTTGTGGGTCTAGGTGGTTATCGCATATTTCTACGGCAAGTTCCACATTTTCTAGGGCGGTTAGGTTTGGCATCAAATTGTAAAATTGAAAAACAAAGCCCACATCGTACCTTCGGTAATCTGTTAATTGCTTTTTGTTAAACTTTGTTATATTTTTACCATCTATAATTATCTCTCCGCTGGTTGCACTATCCATTCCACCCAAAAGGTTTAATAATGTTGTCTTTCCCGCACCCGATGCTCCAAGAATAACAACAAACTCACCCTCGTTTAAATCAAAAGAAACATTTTTTAAGGCGGATACTGTTATTTCTCCAGTTTTATAATCTTTATTAACATCTTTTAAAGACAAAACATTCATATTGCTCTCCTAAAAAATTAAATTGCGTACCTAAAATAGTATAAGTTTATTTTTTAAATAGTCAAACTTAATTATAACCATTTTGCACCATTGTTTAACATATACCAACTTTTGCGCTTTTGCACTTACAAAACTTTTACCATTTTGCACTTGTGGGCTTTTACCATTTGCTCTTGCTTGCGTTTTCCCTTTTTGCCCCTGCGGGCATTTATCCTTTTGCTCTTGTTGGAGTTTTACCCTTTTGCACCGGCAAACCGCTGGTTATATGTTTTTTTGTTAACTTACATGGTGCCATACAACGACCTATGTTTTTTAACTACTGAGTTTTTGCACACCCTTTGTTTTTAAAGCGTGCTAATTAGTTTAAAACCTTGCTACGTATTAAATATAACCAATGGTTTGTGTTAAAAGTATGAAATTTTACCCCAAAAAATAATAACTTGTAATTTTACCTTGTTTTTGAGCATTTTTCTTTATAACATTTTTGAAATTTTGTTTTTTTTAATTGTATTTTTTAGGGCGTATTTTTTAAATAAGTGCAATATGCTACGTTGTTTTTTTGTTTCCAAATTTTTGCAAGCCTGCCTCATAAGCAACTAAGGTTGAAGCAAACCCAACATTAAGCGACTCACACGTTCCTAGCATAGGAATAATAATTGGCTGTGCATTTTTTACTCTTCGCCACGAATCAGATATCCCTGTATGCTCGTTGCCCGCAATAATTGCAATACGGCCAGAGTAATCGGCCTCCCTATAACTTTTTTGAGATTGAAGGTCGGTTACAATACATTTAAAATTGTTTTTTACAAGCCATTGCTGAACGGTGTTTATGTCTGCTTCTAACACAGGAAGCATAAAACTTGCCCCCAAACTTGACCTAATAAGCCTACTATTAGAAAGCCGTGCTTGTTTGTTGGTGCTTATTGCAAAATCGCCACCGGCACAGTCAAACGAACGCAAAATTGCGCCAATATTTCCCGGTTGCTCCAACCCGTCCATAACTATTGCCATTACATTGGTTTTGCCGTCTATTAGCCTTTCTATGTCGTCTAGCGAATAAGATTTCAGTTTTGCCACTACAAAATATTCATCAAAACCATCTCGGTCGCTAATTTTTTTGCACGCCTTTTCAGAAATTGCCAAAGTTTTTTGTGCATACTTTGCCATTTTTGCGATTTTTTCCAATGTTTCGTGATCCGCTTTTTGCAAATTGTCTTGATTATAATAAAAATGTGTAACCTCAAAATTCTTTTGAATATGTTTTTCCACCGCACAAAGACCTTCGGTTACAAAAAGCGTTTTATCTTTACACTTGTTATCAACAAATGCTTTTACCAAATTTACATCTTCTAAAGCAATGCCACACAAAACTAAAAAGACGACACTTATAAACATTTTATTTTTTATATCTTTTCCAGCCCCACCAGCCCGGCATTAAATCAATTAATTTTACCGTGCCTCTACTTTCGTAATCTGTTAAAATTTCCATATCTTTGTTTTTGTCTGATAGTTGTAAGAAAAATTCTCTACATGCACCACATGGCATTCCCCCATTCTCTTTTGGCGGTTCATTTCTGAACGCAATCATTCTTTTAACAACCGTCTGTCCGCTTTGAATATACATATTTAACCCGGCAACTCTTTCTGCACAAAGGGCAATAACTCCACTCGCTCCTTCAATACAAAAGCCAGTGTAAATTTCTCCATTTTCGGCTTCAATTGCACAAACTACATGGTGCGCATCAATAAATGGCGAAACTTCTTCCGGATGATATTCTTTCTTTGCTTCATTATACAATTTTTCCCAAATATCCATTTCAATTCTCCCTTACTTTTAGTATAACTTATTTAAAGCAAATTTCAAAACCTTTTTTTAAATAAAAAATTTGCGATTCATATTTTCAATAAGTAGCGCATTTTTAATTTTTGGCAAAACATTACAAAATTCAATCTAAATTACAGAAATGATATATCCTTTATTTTTAATTTTTATTTTGATGTTTTAAGAATAAAATTGTAATAATTAATGAATATTTACAAAAATGAGGTTTACTTCAGTAAAACCTAGTTATGATATTTATTTAGATATTTTTAAGCGCTTAAGCAATATTTTATTCCATTTAGAGTTATGTAAAACTATGCTACAAAAACACAGACAAAAACAAATGTAAAGAAAATATTTGTACTCAAATTTTGGCATATTTAGTTAATTAATAAAAACATTTGTTTTTTAAGTAGTTTAATGATATAATATTTTTAAAGTAAAAAAGGTGGAAGTTTCTATGTTTGAAAAGCTAAGGTTAAAAAGAAAAATAAAATTGTTAAATAAAAGAATAGATAATGAAAATAGTGATGATGCTAGATATGAATTAGCAATGATATGTCTAGATGGAACTATTATCAAAAAAGATGAAAAGCAAGCAATAAAACTTTTGCAAACCGCTTCTAAAAATGGACACGCAAAGTCGAAAGCGTATTTGGTTTCTAACAAGGCCTTAACGGCATTTAATCAAGGTATAGACGCCATCAATACTATTATAAAAACTATCAAAGAATAATTTTTATGGTTTGTTATTATTTACATAATAACTACCTTTTCGCCATTAAAAATCGCATTTGAACGCCAAGGGGAAATTCATTCTCATAAAAGGTGTTGCAGATGCGATTTTTTGTAGAAATAAAAATTGTAAATTGTAACAAATCAGGGCTATTTTATTCGTTCCATACCGTTTCCATGTTCACCTCTTTGTAGCTTTATCCAATTTAAGCGAGATGAGTTTTCAAGTTTTGGTTTTTCAAAAGGAATAATTGCACCAAAACATTCATGTAAAACAAAAAACTGCACGCATTCCACATTTTCACAACGGTGCGTACAGTTCACTACTGGCGGAGAGATAGGGATTCGAACCCCAGGAGGACTTGCACCCTCAACGGTTTTCAAGACCGCCGCTTTCGACCACTCAGCCATCTCTCCATATTTTATTAGTTGATTTAAGGTTTCAACATAGATATAATACCTAATTTTTAGTAAAAAATCAAGTGTTTTTTACAAATTTATAAAATAAATTATCCAATTCGGTTCTTTTTCTCTTTAGAACACCAATTTATATTCGTTTTTTGCTTAA